>Ga0299912_10000226_pt1 | contig 57253 bp, 54 predicted proteins | sample RVTome_2_FD_207667 | JGI IMG/M metagenome (GOLD analysis project Ga0299912, IMG submission 207667) | Soil microbial communities from uranium-contaminated site in the Upper Colorado River Basin, Wyoming, United States - RVT95D214 (version 2) ... | reverse complement strand
AAAATCCCGGAAGTTTGCACGAACCAGCGGATGTCGTTCAAATCGACACCACCCTTCATCGCTCGGAATCCTGCTTCAGTCATGGGTTTCAGCGACTCGCCCCTTCAATAAACCGGACAGTAGTGATCCCGTATACGACAAAAACAAATTCAGCCATTGGCGCGCGCGCCACGAGTTGCGCCTGGAGTCGCGCGACTTTGCCGCCGCCACCAGGTTGATCGGCAAGCTGCAAGGGGCGCTGCAACTGGCCGGCATGGAATTCAAGGTGGCGCCCGAGAGCCGCCGCAAGGTCGAAAACGAGCTCATCGCCGAGGCCATCGCCGCCTTCAACCAGCGCGCGGAAATCGTCCGCGCCGCCCTCAAGGCCGGCAGCTACAAGTTGAGGGAAATGAACATAGGCACCAGCGCAACCGGCGTGCACCAGGCGTTTGCCGCGAGCAGCGCCATGCGCACCGCCGAAGCGTTCGCGGCGCCCGCCGTGGAAGCCGGCAGCAGCGAAGTGAGCGTCAACGTGTCCGGCACCGTCAAGCTCGAATAATCCCGGATCGTCCCTTGGAAAACTGCCCAATGGAACGCGGGCTTCCAGCCCGCATACGGCCAGGATGGCCGCGCTCCGCCAGGCGTCGATGCAGGATTTCGCCTCGGGTCATAGCCGCATTCGTCTAATGGACAATCCGGGATAATGACATTCAAGAATTCCCCCGCCCTGCCGTTAACCTGGAAATAATGCACGGCCACGCCTGTCGTCCCGGGCGAAACGGCCGATGCAGCGATCATTGCCAACAACAGTTGCCGAACGATTATCCAAAGGGGAAGAAAATGTCAGGGAGTTCAGAAGGTGTGCCGCAGACGGCCGCTCATCCGGCTTTTTTCGCCGGCTTCACAATACTCGCGGTCGACAACCAACCACTGCTGCTGCGAGCATGGAAAACGCTGCTTAGCCGGCACGGCTACAAGGTAGATATCTGTGCCGGGGACGAGGCCATCGAGCGCCTCGGCCAGCAGCGCTTCGATCTGCTGCTGCTGTCGCTTTCCCTGCCGGAAGTCGACAGCCAAAAGGTCATGGACTTCATTGCCGCCAACCAGACCAAGACCGCAATCGTGGTCATCGGCAACGACTCTTGCAAAAAAGCAGCCATCGCCGCGCTAAAGAGCGGCGCATACAGCTTCCTGAGAGAACCCTTCGAGCAGGAAGAGTTGTTGAGCGCGGTGAAAAACGCCCTCGACCGCAAACTCCTGGAGCGCGAACACGTCAGCACCTGCCTGCAACTGCAGCAGTCCGAAACCTGGTACCGCTACCTGGTGAACAGCTCCCCGGACCTCATCTACACGCTGGACCAGGAAGGCCGCTTCACCTTCGTCAACGAAAAGGCCGAAGCGCTGCTGGGCTGCCGCCCCGAGGAACTGATCGGCCTGCACTACTCGGCCATCGTGCACGACGAGGACATTCCCCGCGTGAATTACGTGTTCAACGAAAGAAGGACGGGCGACCGGGCTTCGCGCAACGTCGAACTGCGCCTGAAGCGCAGGGACGGCAAGCCCGATTCCGCCGTGGTGGAGAGCTGCTTTCTCACCGCAGAACTGAATGCGACCGGGATTTACGAGGGGTGCGAGCCGGATTTCCTCGGCAAGTTCCTCGGCACCTACGGTGTCGCCAAGGACATCAGCGACCGCAAGAAAGCCGAGCAGACCATCCATTACCAGGCCTACCACGACCTGCTCACCGGCCTGCCCAACCGCATGCTGTTCAAGGACAGGCTGAGCCTGGCCATCGCACAGGCCAAGCGCAACAGCCAGATGCTGGCGGTGATGTTCCTCGACCTGGACCGCTTCAAGATGGTGAACGACACGCTCGGCCATGTGGTCGGCGACGAACTGCTGCTGCACGTCAGCTCGCGCCTGCGCGGCTGCCTGCGCGAGGGCGACACGCTGGCGCGCATGGGCGGCGACGAATTCACCCTGCTGCTGCCGCAGATCAACTTCCGCGAAGACGCGGTCAAGACCGCGCAGAAAATTCTCGCCGCGCTGGAGCGTCCGTTCCACATCGGCGAACACGAACTGTTCGCCTCGGTGAGCATAGGCATATCGCTCTTCCCCAACGACGGCGAGGCCATAGACAGCCTGGTAAAAAATGCCGACATCGCCATGTACCACGCCAAGGCGCACGGCAGAAGCAACTACCAGTTCCACTCGCACACCATGAATGCCACGTTTTCGGAACGCCTGTCGCTGGAAAACGCCATGCGCCGGGCGCTGGAACGGCGCGAGTTCACCGTGTTCTATCAGCCCCAGGTCAGCGTCAAGACCGGCGCCATCACCGGCATGGAAGCGCTGATACGCTGGCAGCATCCCACCCGCGGCCTGCTGCCCCCATCCGAGTTCATCCCGCTGGCGGAAGAAACCGGCCTGATCGTGCCCATAGGCGAATGGGTGCTGCGCACTGCCTGCGCACAAACCAGTGCCTGGCGGAACATGGGCCTGCCGCTGCCGCGGCTGGCGGTCAACCTTTCCGGCGCACAGATCGAGCAGGCGGACTCCATCGAGAACATCATGCAGATCCTGCAGGAGTGCGATCTTCCGGCAAGCGCGCTGGAAATAGAGATCACCGAAAGCGTGATCATGAAGGACGTGGAAAACACCATTGCCAAGCTGGTCATGCTATCCGCCTGCGGCGTCAAGATCGGCATCGACGATTTCGGCACGGGTTATTCCTCCCTGAGCTATCTCAAGAAATTCCCCATCCACACCTTGAAGATCGACCAGTCTTTCGTGCATGATATCTCGCGCGACCCCAGCGGAACGTCCATCGTCACCGCCGTCATCGCCATGGCCAAGGGCTTGCAGCTCAGCATCGTCGCCGAAGGCGTGGAGACGCAGAAACAGCTATCGTTCCTGCGCGCCCTGGACTGCGACGAGATGCAGGGCTTCCTGTTCAGTTGGCCGCTCACCGCAGACGAAGCCACCAGGGTTCTGGCCGCGGAACAGGCCCGCCTTGTCCAGGCGAGCGCCGCGTAGCCCAAGGCTGTTAACCACAAATGCACCAGGGAATTCTCGGGAGAAATATCATGACCAGCCGCTTTCTTATCCTGCTGTTCGGCCTGACGCTCGCTTGCAGCGCGCATGCCACCAATCCCATGGTCGAAATAAAGACCAACATGGGCAGCATGACCGTGGAGTTGTACCCGGGAAAAGCGCCAAAAACCGTGGAAAACTTTTTGCGCTACACCAAGAGCGCCTTCTACAAGGGAACCGTATTCCACCGCGTGATCCAGAACTTCATGATCCAGGGCGGCGGATTCGATACCAATCTGCAGCAGAAGGAAACCCTGGGCTCGATACGCAACGAAGCCGGCAACGGCCTGAAGAACGAGATCTACACCATCGCCATGGCGCGCCGCGGGGATCCCCACTCGGCTTCCAGCCAGTTTTTCATCAATGGCAGGGACAACGACTTCCTCGATTTCAGTGCGCCCACGCCGCAGGGCTACGGCTACTGCGTGTTCGGCAAGGTGGTCAAGGGCACCGAGGTGGTCGACAAGATATCGGCTGTGCGCACCGGCCCCGCCGGCCCCTTCCCCTCCGACGTGCCCGAAAAGCCCGTCATCATCGAAGAAATCCGCCTGCTCCCATAAACCAAGCTTCGCGAAGCGAGCCTGCGTCCCTCTCTCCCGCCAGCGGGAGAGAGTTAGGAGAGAGGGGGAGTCACCGCAGGCTTCGTCTTCGTGCCTGACAAAACTTGCCGCCCCACCCGCCTACGCCGCCGAAAAATCCCGCTATTCTTTAGGGATTGATCGGCAGCGCCGTTTCGGGAGTGGCAGCGATGGGCCAGTTGCTTCGCGTCCTTAGCATCGAAGATATGGAAGAAGACACGCAGTTCGTCATGGGCGAACTGCGCCGCGCCGGATATCGGCCCTCATGGGCGCGCGTGGACACTGCGCGCTCGATGGCCGCGGCCCTGAAGCGGCAGCCTTGGGACATCGTCATCTCCGATCATCCGCTGCCGCGCTTCAATGCCTTCGACGCTCTGGAACTGCTCAAGGCGAAGCAGTTCGACCTGCCTTTCATCGTGGTGTCCGGACGCATCGGCGAGCACACTGCGGTGCAGGTCATGAAGGCGGGCGCCCACGACTGCATCATGAAGGACAGCCTGCTGCGGCTGGTGCCCGCCATCGAGCGCGAGCTGCGCGAAGCCGAGGAGCGGCGGGAACGCCGGCGCGCCGAGGCGGCGCTACGCGATAGCGAGGCCCGGTTCCGCTCCATCACGGCCAAAGTGCCGGGCATGGTCTTCCAGATGCTGCGCGCGGCCGACGGCACTTTGTGTTTTACCTACGCCAGCGAGGGGGCCGCGGCCCTGTGCGGTTTGCCGCGCGAGGCCATCCAGGCGGATGCCACCGCCTTCACCCGTCTCATTCATCCCGCCGACCGGGACGATTTCCATGGCTCGCTGTCGGTCTCGGCGCGCACCATGAAGCACTGGAACTGGGAAGGCCGGCTGCGCACCGATCGGGAAGCGCTCAAATGGGCCAATTGCCGGGCCACTCCCAGAGTGCTGGCGACGGACCAAATCCAGTGGGACGGCCTGATGCTCAACATCACCGACGCCAAGCGACGCGAAGCCGAGATGAAGGCGTCGCGCGAATTGCTGCGGGAATTGTCGGCGCACCGCGAATCGGCGCGGGAACAGGAAAGAAAACAAATCGCCAGCGAGATTCATGACGAACTGGGGCAGATATTGACCGCACTGCGACTGGAGATCGCCCATCTGGACATGAGTTGCGGGGAAAATCGCCCGGAGGTTCGGAGCAAGACCGGAACCATGGCGCACCTGCTCGATCGCGCGGTGGACGTGGTGCGCAGCGTCACTGCCGACCTGCGGCCCGGAGTGCTCGACCTCGGGCTCGCAGCGGCCATCGAGTGGCAGGCCCAGGAATTCGAGGCGCGCACCGGAATTCCTTGCCTGCTGCGCTTCTCCGACCGCGATGTCGGCATGGCCGAAAACCGTGCCACAGCTCTGTTCCGCATCCTGCAGGAGTCGCTGGCCAACGTCGCGCGCCATGCGGATGCCAGCAGCGTCACCATAACGCTGGCAAGAGCCGACGGTTCGCTTTATCTGGAAGTGGCCGATAACGGCCGCGGCGTCGACCCCGAGCGGGTCGACCGCAACAAATCATTCGGCCTGCTGGGCATCAGGGAGAGAACCGCAATGCTGGGCGGAAGGCTGGAAATCCGCGGCTCCCCTGACAACGGCACGATGCTCGCGGTGCACGTCCCGCTGCAACTGGGCGAAGGCTAAGAGCGCTCTCGCCCTACTTTTCTTCCTGCCCGCTGAGGACCTCGCCCAGCAACTGTTTTCCCTTGGGCGCCAGGTACCAGTGCAGCACGTTTTTCTCGTTCATCTTGAGTTCGATCAGGTTCATGCCCTTCAACATGGCAAGACGCGCGGCCACTACCTCCTTGGTAAGGGAAGTTTCTTCCGCCAGGCCGGAAACGCCGCCGTAGGCGAACTTGCCATCGGAAACGGCGCGCATGATCTCGATGTCGCTATAAATCAGGGCGCCCTTGGATGCCTCGTCCTTCGCGACAGGCTGTTCGCCCGACTCGGGCGGGACGGCTGCAGCCGCGGCTTCCGCGGCTTGGGCTGTGGCCTTGATCGCGTTCAGTTCCTTCTTGATCTGGTCCACCTGCTGCAGCAGCTTGTTGGCGATGTTCTCGAAAAAGCGGCGCGAGACCACCACGAAAATCAGGCAGAACCCGGCAAACACGAAAAGGTCGATGGGCTTGCTGCGCGCCGCTTCCAGCAGGTTGCTGGAGATCATGTTGAGAAACAGCGGCACGGTGAGCGCCGCGACCGTGCCGAGCACCGCGTATTTCGCCATGTCCTTCCACAGCGACTCGGCGCGTCTTTCCGCGGTGAAGCAATTGGCGATTCCGCCCAGCACCCCGGTCGCGACCATGATGCCCAGGATCAACAGCATATAGCCGTCCAGAAAAGACCCGGTTTCGCTTATGTGCATTGTCCCCTGCAGTTCCATCGGCTCCCCCTCTTTTGTGTCGAAATTACAGAGCGCAGGTTACAACATTGCGCCTTGATCTGGCAAAGAATCTTCGCCCCGCACTACTTCACCGGCAATGCCGGCACGGCCTGCAGGCCCCATATCTCCCTGTTGTATTCGCGTATGGTGCGGTCGCTGGAGAACTTGCCGCTCGCCGCCGTGTTGAGGATGCTCATGCGCGTCCAGCGCTCGCGGTCGCGATAGGCGGCGGCCGCCTGGCGCTGCGCCGCGACGAAGCCGGCGAAGTCGGCGGCCACCATCCAGGGGTCGTGCGGGTTGGCGATGGAGTGCAGGATGGGGTCGAAAATTCCCGGCTCGAACTGGTTGAAGTATCCCGAGGCGAGCAGTTCCATCACCCGCTTGAAGTCCTCGTCCGCCGCTATGATCGCGGCCGGGTCGTAGTCCCGGCGCCCGACCTCGACCTCTTCGGCGGTGAGGCCGAACAGGAAGAAATTGTCGTCGCCGACTTCCTCGCGGATCTCGATGTTGGCGCCGTCCAGGGTGCCGATGGTGAGCGCGCCGTTCATCATGAATTTCATGTTGCCGGTGCCCGACGCTTCCTTGCCCGCGGTGGATATCTGTTCCGACAGATCGGCGCCGGGGCAGATCGCTTCCATGGCGGAAACGCGGTAGTCGGGAAAAAACGCCACCTTCAGCAAATCGCCCACCGCCGGGTCGGCGTTGATGACGCGCGCCACGTTGCAGACCAGCTTGATGATGCGCTTGGCCATGGCGTAGCCGGGCGCCGCCTTGCCGCCGATGAGCACGCAGCGCGGCGTCCAGTCGGCGGTGTCGCCGCGCCGGATGCGGTCGTAGAGGTGGATCACGTGCAGGATGTTGAGCAACTGCCGTTTGTATTCGTGGATGCGCTTGACCTGCACGTCGAACAGCGCCTCGGTTGGGAACACGACGCCGCAGTCGGAACGCACCATGGCCGCGAGCCGTGCCTTGTTGGCCTGCTTGATGTCGTGCCAGGCGTCGCGGAAAGCGGCGTCGTCGGCATGCGCGGCGAGCTTGCGCAACTGCTCCAGGTCGCTCTCCCAGCCATCGCCGATGGTGGCAGCGATCAGCCGCGCCAGGGCGGGGTTGGCCCAGGACAGCCAGCGCCGCGGTGTTACTCCGTTGGTCTTGTTGTTGAATTTTTCCGGCCACATCTCGTGGAAGTCGGGGAACAGCACCTGCGGCAGCAGCCTGGAATGCAGTGCCGCGACGCCGTTCACCGAGCGGCTGCAGACCACCGCCAGGTAAGCCATGCGCACCTGCGGCTCGTCGCCCTCCTCGATGATGGACATGCGCCGCAGGCGCGCGGCATCGCCCGGCCAGCGCCGCGCCACGTCGCTGAGGAAGCGCGCGTTGATTTCGTGGATGATCTCCAGCAGGCGCGGCAGCAGATTGCGGAACATGCGCACCGGCCACTTTTCCAGCGCTTCCGGCAGCAGCGTGTGGTTGGTGTAGGCGGTGGTGCGGTTGGTGATGTTCCATGCCTCCTCCCAGCCCAGGCGGTGTTCGTCCATGAGCAGGCGCATGAGCTCCGCCACCACGCAAGTGGGGTGGGTGTCGTTGAGCTGAAAGCAGTTCTTGTCGGCGAACTGGCTAAAATCCTCGCCGTGCAGGTGCACCCAGCGCTCCATGACGTCCTGCAGGCTGGCCGAGGCGAGGAAGTACTGCTGGCGCAGCCGCAGCTCCTTGCCGTTTTCGCTGGCGTCGTTGGGGTAGAGCACCATGGTGATGTGCTCGGCCGCGTTCTTGGCGGCCACCGACTCCGTATAGCTGCCGGAATTGAACTCGCCCAGATCGAACTCGTCGGTAGCGGCCGCCGACCACAGGCGCAGGGTATTGACGGTGCCGTTGCGATAACCGGGGATAGGGACATCGTAGGGAACGGCGAGCACGTCGTGGGTATCCACCCAGCGCACGCGCAAGTTACCGTCAGCCCATTTCAGGTACTCGGTGTGCCCGCCAAAATGCACGCGCTGCGTGAACTCGGGCCGCTCCAGCTCCCACGCGTTGCCGTCGCGCAACCAGTGGTCCGGCTCTTCGACCTGGTGGCCGTCCACGATGTGCTGGCGGAACATGCCGTAGTCGTAACGGATGCCGTAGCCCATGACCGGCAACTGCAACGTCGCGCAACTGTCGAGGAAGCAGGCCGCAAGCCGCCCCAGGCCGCCATTGCCAAGGCCCGCATCGTGCTCCTGCTCGACCAGCTCTTCCAGCGCCACGCCGACATCCAGCAGCCCGCGCGTGGCGGCATCGGTCACCCCCAGGCTTAGCATGGCGTTGCCCAGAGCGCGCCCCATCAGGAATTCCAGCGACAGGTAGTAAGCCCGCTTGCAGTCGCGCTCGTCGTAAGCGTAGCGCGTGTTCTTCCAGCGCTCCATCAACCTGTCGCGCAATGTGAGGGCGAGCGCGGTGTAGGCGTAGTGGGACGAGCGGCAGTGCTTGTCGCGCCCCAGGGTATGGCTGTAGTAGCGCCGCATGCCATCGACGATGGATGGTGCGTCCGTACCCAGGGGGGGAAGCTGCGTGAAGCTGGGATGCGGCGCATTGCGCAAGGGTTTGGTCGGCATTTCGGCTCCTGTGTTGGGTATTCGAGTGCGCCAATCGCGGGGCGCTTGGCTCTCATGCCGCAGCGGCTTATTGTAGCGCCGTTGCGATCTACTTTGTTTGCAACGCAACCGGACGCCACCTGCGCTTGCTCCGGCTGCCGCGTGTTGACACTCCATCCAAAGTACCTATAATCGGTCCGAGTGGCCGGATCTGAAGTCGAGGCACCGAGCCCACTGCAAGGACCACCCTATCCGACACGTGTGTAAAGTCGGTACCCGGCCGCAACGCGGAACGAGCCACAAAAACACATGACAGTTCCCGACACTCTATTCATAACGAAACCCACCATCCGCGTGCTGATCGTCGATGACGACGCGGTCGACCGCATGGCCTGCCGCCGCGCCCTGGCGCATAACCCCGACTGCGAGTTCGTGCTGTCCGAAGCCGAGACCGGTGCGGAAGGCCTGCGCCTGGTCCGCGCAGAACCGCCCGACTGCATCCTGCTCGATTACCAGTTGCCCGACATGAACGGCCTGGAGTTCCTCGGGGCATTGGCCGACAAAAACGGGGAAGTGGCAGTGCCGGTGCTCAAGCTCACCGGGGCGGACAATGCCGCGATCGCCGTCGAAGCCATGAAACGCGGCGCGCGCGACTATCTGGTCAAGGACGCGCAACAGCAATACCTCGCTCTTGTCCCCGTAGTCATTCTGCGCGTGCTGCGCGAACAACGCCTGATCGGTGAAAAGCGTCAGGCGGAAGCCAAGTACCGCAGCCTGGTCGAACAAATGCCGGCGATCACCTACATCTCCGCACTGGACGAAACCGGCCGCTTGCTCTACATCAGCCCGCAAATCCGGGTGCTGGGCTTTTCGCCGGAGGAATGGCTGGCCGATCCCGACAGCCATTTCAAGCGCATTCATGCGGACGACCGCTTGCGCGTCATCGATGCGCTCTCCCGCGCGCGTCACACAGCGCGGCCGCTACATTGCGAATACCGGCTGCTGGCGCGCACCGGGCACGCCCTGTGGTTCCGCGACGAAGCCAGCGTAGTGCTTGACGAGTCCGGCCATCCCCAGTTTCTACAGGGCATGCTGGTGGACATCAGCACCGCCAAGCGCGTGGAGGACGAGCTCAGGCAGCACCGCTTCCGTCTTGAGGAACTGGTCACCAAACGCACTGCCGCGCTGACCAAAGCCAACGAGCAACTGCGCCGCGAACTGGGCGACCGTGCGCGAGTGGAGCAGGCGCTGCAAAAGCATGCGGACGACCTGGACGATCTCTACAACAACGCGCCGTGCGGCTACCACTCCCTGGACGCCGACGGCAGATTCGTCAAGGTCAACGATACCGAACTCGCCTGGCTCGGTTACAGCAGGGAAGAAATGGTCGAAAAGATGGCCTTCGGCGATCTGCTGACGGCCGACAGCCTGATTACTTTCCGCGCGGAGTTCCTCCGCTTCAAAGAGCGTGGCTGGGCACACGACATCGAGTTCGACCTGGTGCGCAAGGATGGCAGTCTCATGCCTGTCGTGCTCAACGCCACGGCGGTTCGGGATGACGAGGGCAACTTCGTGAAAAGCCGCGCCACCATGTTCGACGTAACCGAGCGCAAGCAGGCGGAAGAAATACGCCAGTCGCGGGAATTGCTGCGCCAACTGTCCGCGCACGACGATGCGGTGCGCGAGGAGGAAAGAAAGCGCATCGCCCGCGAAATCCACGATGAACTGGGACAAAAGCTCACCGCGCTGCAACTGGAGGTTGCCGTATTGAACCAGGAAATGTGCAGCAAAAATAACCCTTGTGCCGAGAAAAGCCGCAACATCCTGCAATTGATCGATACCACCATGGAATCCGTCCGCACCATCGCCACCGATTTGCGGCCCGCGGTGCTGGACCTGGGGCTGGCGCCGGCCATCGAGTGGCAGGTGCAGGATTTCGCGCAGCGCAGTGGAATCGAATGCGCGCTTGCGATCGACGACGACGAGATTGCCGTGGAGGACGGCCTTGCCACGGCGGTTTTCCGGATTCTTCAGGAGTCGCTCACCAACATCGTCCGGCACGCCCACGCCAGCCGGGTCGACATCGCATTGCACGCGGCAGACGGCTCCCTCATGCTGGAAGTCGCGGACAACGGCGTCGGCATCGACAAGGAGAACCGCAAGAAGACCACATCGTTCGGCCTAGTGGGCATCCGCGAACGCGTCCTCACGCTGGGTGGGGAACTTCGCATCGAGGGCGGCCCGGGACGCGGTACGGTCTTGACCATATCGCTTCCCACACCGGTAGAGGTAGTGGAATCATGATCAGAATCCTCATTGCCGACGACCATGCCATCGTCCGCGAGGGGCTCAAACAGGTGCTCTCGGTGACCGCCGACATGGTGGTGGCCGGCGAGGCCGCGGACGGCCAGGAAGTCCTGGACAAGATACGCCATAGCAACTGGGACGTCGTGGTGCTGGACATGACCATGCCGGGCTTGAGCGGCATCGACCTGATCCGGCGCATCAAGGACGAAAAACCCGAGCAGCGCGTGCTGGTGTTGAGCATGCACAAGGAAGACCAGTTCGCCATCAGAGCCCTCAAAGCGGGCGCATCCGGCTACCTCACCAAGGGCAGCGCGCCGGAACTGCTGGTTTCGGCGATACGCCGCGTGGCGGCCGGCGGCAAGCATATCAGCCGGGCGCTCGGTGAAAAGCTTGCCTACGAACTCGATCCGTTCGTGGACAAACCGGCGCACGAATCGCTCTCCGACCGGGAATACCAGGTGCTGCGCCTTGTCGTCGCGGGAGAAAGCCTCAACCACATAGCCGCCGAGCTATCCTTGAGCCCGAACACCGTCAGCACCCACAAACATCGCCTGATGCGCAAATTGAACATCGACAGCAACGCCGAACTGATCCAGTACGCCATTTCCAAGCAATTGTTCCAGTAACCGCCGAACCCCGCCGCCTGGCGCTATCGAATTTGCCGGGAGGCATCCCGGCAAAGGCAAGCCACTCTGTAAAGATTCCTTTACACCCCTCATTGCATCCCGTTACAGATCAAATCATCTTATAGCGACATTTTTTCTGGCGCAGCCGCCGTATTCTGCGTACACGTGCCATCGGATCAAGTCTCGCCAGTAGCCAGGGAGGGCCCTGCCATGACATGCCTTCAATGTGCGTCAGCGCAGAACCGGCAATATCCACCAAGGGAGAACGATCATGCTCGATGAAGTTTGTCAGACTGAAGACCTCGAACAGCCTCTCGCCACTGCAGACGCCGACGAAACGCCGGTGGAAGCGGCCTCTGGAGACCACGCTTACCTGGATGACGCGCAGTTCGACGCCACCCAGATTTATCTCAGGGAAATCGGCCAGCATGCCCTGCTCACCGCAAAGGAAGAACTGGCGCTAACGCGCCGGGTCAAACTCGGCGATTTCGACGCACGGCAGAAGATGATCGAGCGCAATCTGCGCCTGGTGGTAAACATCGCCAAGAAGTATCTCAACCGCAGCATGCCGCTGCTCGACCTGATCGAAGAAGGCAACCTGGGGCTCATGCACGCCCTGGACAAGTTCGAGCCGGAACGCGGCTTCCGTTTCTCCACGTACGCCACCTGGTGGATCCGGCAGAACATCGAGCGCGCCATCATGAACCAGTCGCGCACCGTACGCCTCCCCGTGCACGTCATCAAGGAACTGAACGTTTGCCAGCGCGCGTGGCGGCATATCGAGGCCCAGGGCGAAGGCGAACCCAGCATCGCGGATGTGGCGCATTTGACCGGCAAACCCGTGGACGAAGTCCGCAGGATACTGGGGCTCAACGAACGCCTGGTTTCACTTGACGCGCCGCTCGACATCGACCCCACCCTCACCATCAGCGAGGCGATTCCCGACGAACAGTGCCAAATGCCGGAGGAAATGCTGCAAACGGCCCAGGTGGAGCGCTACGTCCACCGCTGGCTGGATCGGCTCAACGACAAGCACCGCTGGGTGGTGGAACGCCGCTTCGGGCTTAACGGATATGAAGTCAACACGCTGGAGGAGCTCGCCGACGACCTCGACATCACCCGCGAAAGAGTGCGCCAGATACAGCTGGAGGCGCTGCAAAGCCTGCGCAACATGTTAAGCGCCTTGGGGGTAACCAAGCAGATCTTGCTGTAACGTCGGACCCGCGCGGCCCTCCGCACCGAACCAGCGGAAGCACTATCCTCGCGTTTCCTGCAGACGCCGTTGCCGCGCCGCCTCTTCGTCGCGCGCGGCGTCGATTTCCCGCATTACGCTCCCCACATCGGCCGGCTTTTCGCTGTGCCTGAAGCGGCCGGTCAGCTCGGTCTCCGGCCGTAGCTCGCCGCTCTCGTAAAGCGACCATATCTCCTTGCCATATTGGGTGGCGCGGAGCTCGGGGGCGAAGCGGCCGAAGTAGGCTGCCAGATTGTCGACGTCGCGTTCGAGCATGCTGCAGGCGCTGTTGTTGCCCGCCGCATCGACGGCTTGCGGCAGGTCGATGATGACCGGCCCATCGCTGCCGACCAGCACGTTGTACTCGGACAAGTCGCCGTGGACCACCCCGGCGCAGAGCATGCGCACCACCTGCGCGATCAATGTACCGTGGTACTCCCGCGCCTGCTCCTCCGTCAGCACCAGGTCGTTGAGCCTGGGGGCGGCGTCGCCGTTGGCGTCGGTCACCAGCTCCATCAGCAGCACGCCCTCAAGGACGTTGTAAGGCTGCGGCACGCGCACTCCGGCGGCGGCAAGACGGTACAGCGCGTCCACCTCGGCGTTTTGCCAAGCCTCTTCCCGCTCCTGGCGCCCATAGCGGGTACCCTTTTCCATGGCGCGGGCGCGGCGGCTGTTCTTCACCTTGCGGCCTTCGGTGTACTGCACGCTCTGGCGGAAGCTGCGCTTGTCGGCATCCTTGTACACCTTGGCACAGCGTATCTCTTCCCCGCAGCGCACCACGTAGACCTGGGCCTCCTTGCCGCTCATGAGTTGGCGGATGACCTCGTCGACCAGTCCGTCCTGGACCAGCGGTTCGATTCTCTTCGGGGTTTTCATAAACGACCTTCTGTGCTGCTGCGGCGGGCAACGGTGACGTTAGCGGATGCGGCAGGAGCCCTCGACCAGAGGTGTATTCATCCCTGCCACCGTGCGTTGGAGCGCGTTACCGCGTTAAAGTTGCAATTGGCCGGCAAGCCCCGCCCAGACCGCAAACCCTCAAGCGGACGTAAGTATGGTCAGGGCCGCCTGTGCATGCTCGGCCGCTTCCCGCCCCAGATCCGTCAGATACCCGCCGTCCACCTGCGTCAGCAGGCCTTTGTCATGCAAACGCCGCGTCGCGGCGATCACCGCCGGCTCCGCGGTCGTATGCACCTTGACCCCCTGCATGGTAGTCCCCAGGTCGTAGCGCACCAATGTATTCAGTTCATCGATCAAATCGGGGGTATAGGGCACGGTAAATCCTCATCGCTTGGTTGAAAGTGTAGTGTGCCATTATCCTAGAAACCTCAGTTGAACGGGGTGGAGTGTGCGGTATTTGGGGTGCAGGGCAAGGCGCAACGACGCGGAATGGCCGGTCCATTCCAAGGGAGTTGCAACGCCGCCATGCGCCCCAAATACCGTGCAATCCGCCCCGTAGCGGGCTCACCAAACGGGTGAAACGATAAATCATAAAAAATTTCATCGCGATCACCGTGTTAAATATCACGTAGAGCGGTCAACTGAGGTTTCTAGGATTATTATACCCCGTTGGCGCGGCACGCTTGTGTGTGCCCCGCAGGGGGTTGTTTCACCAAACCAGGGAGCCAGTCATTGGGAATACTCACCATCATCGTAGCCGCCGATGCAGACGAATTCGCATCCATCGGTGCATCCTTGCGGCCCACGGAAGAATGGAGCGGCATCGAGAAACGGGACATAGATACGTCCAAAGTCGTCACGCTCCATTGCCTGCTCACCGGCGATTTATTCGAACAGGCGGTCATCGCCTATGAGCCGGTCTATGTTGCGGAAGAAGGCGCCGTGGTGCTCCGGCTTGCCGAGGAGGCCATGGAAAAGCTGGCAGCCCTCGACGAGGACGCTCTGCTGCGAGTAGCGGAAGAACTGGCGGCTGCGGAAGAATTTGAAGTGGAAGAGTGGGATCCGCGAGATGTTCAGGACCTGGTGCTGGAACTTGCGGAACTGGCGAGGCTGGCCGAATCCCAGGGGCAGGCCATGTTCGTCTGGATGCATCCGTTACTGACCTGAGGAACGGCCTGGATGTCGCGGGTCGCCCGGGGAAGCCGGTACAACGGGCGGAGTGACCCACACTACCCACACGCCCCAATCGCCCCGCAGGCCGTACAAAAATCGCACCCGTCCTTCACGATCACCGTGAAGTTTCCGCATTCGCGGCACTGCTTGCCGGTGCGCAGCACGTAGGATGCGGTGAGGAACGAACCGCATCTGTCGCGCGGGTCCGGAGGACCCGGAGCCGGGACCGTTTCGAACACCGCATTCAATGCGTCGATGCGTTGGCGAGCAGCCGGTTCGGGCGTTCCCAAAGGTTGACGGAAACACCTGGTGGCGCCGGAAATATAGGCACGACGGCGTTCCGTCATGTACGTCGTTTCATTCGGGTTGATTCTTCGCGACCGATGCGGTTCGTTCCTCACCGCATCCTACGTGCTTGCGTCTGGTGCGTGCGCCCACTTTGCGGACTACGGCATCGCCGCCGCGATTGACGGCAAAGTCCACTGCGCATCCCGGCGCCAGCCCGAGGGCGTCGCGAATTTGCTTGGGGATGGTCAATTGACCTTTGCGGGTGAGCGTCGTGGCCATGGTTAGCCTCCTTCGCATTACGGTGGATATGATTGCAATACCGTAGGGTCAACCAGTACGGCTGAGCTAGGGTTCCTGTTGGTCTTCGGGCAGGAACATCTGTAACAAGTCGTTGAGAAAGCGCTGCCCGAGCTGGGTCGGCGCCATGTGCAGGTGGTCGCGCGCGATCAGCCCCAGCCTCTCGGCTTCGGCGAGGGGGCCGGCAATTTCGTTGAGCGGCAACCCGGTGCGTTCCTGCAGCAGACCGACCGGGAATCCGTCGGTCAGGCGCAGTGCATTCATCATGAATTCGAACCCCAACTCGCTGCGCGCAACCGTGTGCTCCTCCTGCACCGGGTGCCCGGCGGCAACGCCGTCCAGGTAGGCCTTGGGCTGCTTGTGCCGCATCTGGCGCAGGATGCGGTCGGGCAGGCTGATCTTGCTGTGGGCGCCGGTGCCTATGCCGAGGTAGTCGCCGAATTGCCAGTAGTTGAGGTTGTGGCGGCAGCGGTTGCCCTTCCGCGCGAAGGCGGAGGTTTCGTAGTGCTCGTAGCCGGCGCCGCGCAATTCTTCCTCCAGCATTTCCTGCATCTCGGCGCTCAGCTCGTCGTCGGGCAGTTGCGGCGGATGACGGTGGAACAGGGTGTTGGGTTCCAGCGTGAGGTGGTAGGCGGAGAGGTGGCGCGGCGCAAAAGACAGCGCGGTGCGGATGTCCTGCCGCGCCTCATGCAGCGTTTGGCCGGGCAGGGCGTACATGAGATCGAGGTTGAAGTTGTCGAAATGCCGCTGCGCAATCACTATCGCGCGCCTGGCCTCGGCGTCGTCGTGGATGCGGCCCAGCGCTTTGAGATGGAGGGCGTTGAAGCTCTGGATGCCGATGGAGAGGCGGTTGACGCCGGAGGCGCGGAAGGCGGCGAACTTGTCCGCTTCGAACGTGCCGGGGTTGGCCTCCAGCGTGATCTCGGCGTCAGTGTCGAGCGGCAGGCGCGCCCGCACCATGCACAGGATGTCATCCAGCGCGCGGGCGGAAAGCAGGCTGGGCGTGCCGCCGCCGAAGAAGACCGAGCGCACCCTGCGTCCCCAGATGAGCGGCAATGCCGATTCGAGGTCTCTAGTCAGCGCCTCGACGTAAGCCTGCTCCGGCATATCGCTGCGCGCCTCGTGCGAGTTGAAGTCGCAATAGGGGCATTTTTTCACGCACCACGGAATGTGGATGTAGAGAGAAAGCGGCGGCAGCGCGGCGAGCTTGATGCCAGCGGACGGCTGTGGAATGGCAATGGGGCTGATGGATGTCATGTGGGCAAGATGGGGGCGGAGCAGTGCAATTAAACCCTGTGCTCGTCCACCGCGCGCGCGAGTTCGCGCAAGGCGGGGGAGACTTCGACCGGGTAGGCGGGTGCGGTTTCCAGGCGGCGCAAATGCGCCGGCAAGCGGGCAAGTTCCGCAGCCGCGAGGGCGCGGGAATCGGCGAGCGGCGTGGACTCGGCAAGGCGCTTGCCGCCCGCCATGACGGGGCGGATCAAGGCTTCGCCTTCCTGCGCGCCCTGTTCCAGCGTCAGCACGTCGTGGCCGAGCACGCCGCCCTCGCAGTGGCGGTATACCTGCTTGCGTCCCGGCCAGGTGGCCTTGCCTTCGGAGCGCTTGCGCCGCGGGCGGCCGGCGCTGCCAGCACCGTGCGCGCGGCCTTGGAGGCGACCAGCGTCTGGTAGTGCAGCTTGAGGGCGTCTTGCACCGTGTTGAGCACGCAGTAGTCGGTGGCCAGGCCGACGACGAAGAGGCGCTTCACGCCGCGTTCGCGCAGCAACCGGTCGAGTTCGGTGCCCTGGAAACCGGAATAGGCGTCGGCGCGGGTGGCCTTGGAAATAATCCCTGCATCGGGCGGCAGATTGAGCGCAGTGGCGAATGCCGCGCCGCGTGATACCGCGACGCAGTGCGGCGGCCACGGCCCGCCCTGGGCCTGGAACGAGCAGTGGTCGGCGGGGTGCCAGTCGCGCGTGGCGAAAACCGGCAGGCCGCGCGCCTGCATTGCCGCGATGGCGCGGTTGAGGGGAGGGAGCACTGCGTCGCCCTGCGGCCCCGCGAGGCTGCCGCTGGGGAGGAAATCGCCTTGCACGTCGACCAGGATCAGCACGTCGCCGTGGCGCGGTGTGACGGGAAGGTTTGCGGACATGGGCTATTCCTCCGCGTTTGGATGCTAGTGCTTCTGAATTGTCGGACCTTGTTCGCTGAGCCTCGTAGGTCGGGCTTTAGCCCGACATGTCGGTCTGAAGACCGACCTACCATACGTGGTGGCACGCGGCGATAAGTTCCAGACAGAATGAAGCACTACACTAGCCCCTTAAACGCTCACAAACCGGTCGCCTTGAGTTTTTCCACCAGGGCGGCGAGCGCCTTGCCGCGGTGGCTCAAGCCATTTTTGATGTCCATGGGCAGTTCCGCGCCGGTCTGGCCCAGTTCCGGCACCAGGAAATAGGGATCGTAGCCGAAGCCGCCGCTACCGCGCGGCTCGTCGATGATCTCCCCTTCCCAACTGCCTTCCGCGATCAGCGGTTGCGGGTCGTGCGGATGGCGCACCAGCACGATGACGCAGTAGTAGTGGGCCTTGCGGTTGGTCTCGTGGGCGAGCGATTCGATCAGCTTCTGGTTGTTGCGCTCGTCCGACTTCGGCTCGCCGGCGAAGCGCGCCGAGTAGACGCCGGGCGCGCCGTTGAGAGCATCGACGCAGATGCCGGAATCGTCGGCCAGCGCCGGCAGGCCGGAGTGCTCGGAGGCATGGCGCGCCTTGGCCAGGCAGTTCTCGATGAAGGTGCAGTAGGGCTCCTCCGCCTCCGGGATGTTGAACACCGACTGCGGCAAAACCTCCAGCCCGAGCGGGCTGAGGATGCGCTCGATTTCCCGCAGCTTGCCGGGGTTGTTGCTGGCGATGACGAGTTTTTTCATGGGGTTAAAACCAAAAAATAGACAGGATTGACAGGATTTTTCAGGATTAAATCTTTTCGCATTTGGCGGTGGTGGGGCATCGGTATTGGGTCGATATCCTGTAAATCCTGAAAAATCCTGTTAATCCTGTCCAATAACCGAAAACACCGTTCAAACCAGCCCCAGCGCCGCCTTCTGCGCCGCGCCCAACTCCTTGATGCCGCCGGCCGCCAGGTCGAGCATGCGGTCCATTTCCGCACGGCTGAAGGGGTGGCCTTCTGCCGTGCCCTGGATTTCGACGAAGCCGCCGCTGCCGGTCATGACCACGTTCATGTCGGTGTCGCAGGCGGAATCTTCCGCATAGTCCAAGTCTAGCACCGCTACGCCTTGGTACACGCCGACCGAGACGGCCGCTACCGTGTCGAGCAGGGGCGAGGCGCTCAGGGTATTCTTTTTCAGCAGGAAGGAAATCGCGTCGTGCAGCGCGACGTAAGCGCCGGTGATGCTGGCGGTGCGCGTGCCGCCGTCGGCCTGCAGCACGTCGCAGTCGATCTGGATGGTGCGTTCGCCGAGTTTGCCGAGGTCGGTCACTGCACGCAGGCTGCGGCCGATGAGGCGCTGGATTTCCTGCGTGCGCCCGGACTGTTTGCCCTTGGCCGCCTCGCGGTCCATGCGGCTGCCGGTGGAACGGGGCAGCATGCCGTATTCGGCGGTGAGCCAGCCCTGGCCTTTGCCTTTGAGGAAAAACGGGATTTTTTCGTCGATGCTGGCGGTGCAGATCACCTTGGTGTCGCCGCATTCGATGAGCACGGAGCCTTCGGCGTGGCGCGTGTAGTTGCGGGTGATGCGGATGGGGCGCAATTGATCGGCGGCGCGATTACTGGGTCGCATGGGTGGTCCTCGGGAGGAAGTTGGGAAACGGCGATGCTGCCACGCCGGCTATTTCGAGTATTTCTTGATCGCCATCTGGATTTCGTCGATGGCACGCTCGATGTCGTCGTCGCTGATCGAAGGCTCGCCCTCGACCTCGCGCGCCACGTTGAACGTTTCGATCTGGGTGGTGAAGGCATCCATCGGCATGGTCCCGGTCGAAACCGGTTCGGCGCTTTCGGCCGTGCCGTGCCCGCCCCATTTCATCGCAATCAGGCTCAGGTTGTCGCCATCCTGGCCGCCGCGGAACTCGGCGTGGTCGAGGAGTTCCTGCACGGCGTGGCTCAACGGGTAGGCATTCAGCACCGAGGCGAGTTCGTTGATCGACAGCATGCTCCACAGTCCATCGCTGCACAGGACCATGGTGTCGCCTTCCTGTACCTTCATCTTGCCGGAAAGCTCGACGTCCGGGGGCATCATGCCGCCGAGGCAGTTGTAGATCTTGTTGCGCTCGGGGTGCGTGCTCATCTGCTCTTCGGTGATCTTGCCCTGCTCGAACAGTTGCTGCACGCGCGAGTGGTCGCGCGTGCGCGCCAGCAGCTTGGCACCGCGAAACAGGTACAGCCGCGAATCGCCGACGTGCGCCCAATACGCGGCGCCGTCCTGGATCACGCAGGCGACGCAGGTGGTGCGCGGCGTTTCCAGCAGGTTGTGCTCGATGGCGTAATCGCCGATGGCCTCGTGCGCATGCTGCATGGTGTTGGCGAGGAAGCTGAAAGGGTCGTGCAAGGTCGGGGTGGACTGGCGCTGGAAGCTGTTGGCCAGGAGCTGCACCGTGATCTGCGCCGCCAGTTCGCCGTGCAAATGCCCGCCCATGCCGTCCGCCACCGCCATCAGCAGGGAGTCCTTGCTGTAGGAATAGGCCACCCGGTCCTGGTTGTATTTTCGTCCGCCCTGCCGGCTGGACTGGTAGATGGAGAATTTCATCGGGGATTAAAAAATTTCCTTGTTCAGCGTGTTGCGGATGCTGGTCATGATCGATGGTTTCTGCTCGGGTTCGACGGCGGTTTCCATGAGGCATTTCTGCAGGGTGAACACGCTCTGCGGGCGCTCCATGTAATCCAGCTTCAAGCACCAGTCGATGATTTCGAGCAGTTGTTCGGAATACTTGCCGCCCCACAGTTTCTTGGCGGAAACCAGCTTGTCGCCTTGCAGGCGCGCGTCGGCGGCCTGCGGGGCGAATCCGGCAAGGCAGGCGAAGATGCTGGCGCCGACGCTGTAGATGTCGCTCCACGGGCCGAGGCGTTCCCGGTTCTTGTACTGCTCCGGCGCGGCGAATCCCGGTGTGTACATGGGGGACAGCATGGCTTTTTCCGTGGTGAGCGTCTGGCGCGCGGCACCGAAGTCGATCAGGACGGGAGAGCCGTCGAGACGGATGTAGATGTTCGAAGGCTTGATGTCGAGGTGCAGTATCTTGTGGGTGTGCACTTCGCGCAGACCGTTCAGCAGCTCCGCGAAAACTCTGCGGATGAAACCCTCCTTGATGGAGTTCTTGTGCGCCTGAATGTGCTCCTGCAGGGTTTTGCCGCGCTCGTAGTGCATCACCATGTACACGGTTTCGTTGGCGCGGAAGAAGTTGAGCACGCGCACCACGTTGGGATGCGCAATCTTGGCGAGGGCACGGCCTTCCTCGAAAAAACACTTCATGCCGTAACGGAACGTGGCCAGATTCTCGGCCGAGATCGCCTGCACCGCCGCCCCTTCGGTGCGCAGCACCAGGGCGTTCGGCAGGTATTCCTTGATGGCTACCGGTTGGCTGTGCTCGTCGTAAGCCAGGTAGACGATGCTGAACCCGCCGCCGCTGATCTGCTTCTCGATGCGATAATTCTGCAACTGAAAGCCGGCCGGGAGCGCCTCGTTTGGTTGTGATGCCATCTTCCGCCGTTGTATTATGTGAGGGTTAATAGCGCATTTTCGGCATTTGTTGCCCTAAAGTAAAGGGTGACGGGAATCGCGCCCAGACGCTGGCTTCGGCCGATCCTTGAATTCATTTTCCTGCGGAAGGGCCACCATGATTTATAGCATGACCGGATTTGCCGTCGCCGCCGCCGAGGTGCCGCACGGTACGCTCAATCTGGAACTGCGCTCGGTCAACCATCGCTATCTTGAGGTGCAGTTCCGCCTGCCGGACGAACTAAGGGCGCTCGAATCCGCCATGCGCGAACTCATTGCCGCCCGCTTGAGCCGGGGCAAGGTCGACTGCCGGCTGAACTTTGCCCCGCTGGCCGCCGGCACCGGCGAGCTTCAGCTCAACACCGATCTGCTGCAGCAGTTGCTGCACCTGAACCGCACGGTGCAGGCACAGTCGCCCGACAGCCCAAGCCTGCGCGTGGGCGAGGTGCTGCGCTGGCCCGGCATGCTCGGGCCCGAAAGTGTGTCCCTGGAAGGCCTGAAAGAGCCGGCGCTGGAGTTGTGCCGGAGCGCGCTGGACGAGTTGTCCGCTACGCGCGGGCGGGAAGGGGAGAAGCTCAAGGCCATGCTGCTGCAGCGCATCGTGCAAATGCGGCAGCTTGCCGCCGGTGTCGCGCCGCGCTTGCCCAAGCTGCTGGCCGCTTACCAGGAAAAACTCGCGGGCCGCTTGCGCGAGGCTCTGGGGACGAGCGACGACGAGCGCGTGCGCCAGGAACTGGCGCTGTTTGCGCAAAAAATCGACGTCGACGAGGAGCTTTCCCGGCTGCAAGCCCATTTGACCGAAGTCGAACGCATACTCGACGCCGGCGGCGCAGTCGGCAAGCGCCTGGATTTCCTGATGCAGGAACTCAACCGCGAGGCCAACACGCTGGGTTCAAAATCCGTTGCCGCCGAAGTATCGCAGGTGTCGATGGAACTCAAGGTGCTGATCGAGCAGATGCGGGAACAAATACAAAACATCGAATAGCAGTTCGAATACTTAACAAGGGGGCTTCGCTAATGTCCGGCAATCTTTTCATCGTCACCGCGCCTTCCGGCGCCGGCAAGACCAGTCTGGTGCGGGCGCTGCTCGCGGCAGATGCCAACGTGCAGTTGTCGATATCCTATACCACGCGCCCCATGCGCCCCGGCGAGGCGGACGGCCGCGACTATCACTTCGTGTCGCGCGAACAATTCCAGGAAATGCTGGGGCAAGGGGAGTTCCTGGAAAGCGCCGAGGTCTACGGGAATTACTACGGCACCTCCCAGACCTGGATCAACCAGGTGATGCAATCGGGCAAGGACATTCTGCTGGAAATAGACTGGCAGGGCGCCGCACAGGTGCGGCGTATTTTCCCGGCGGCGATCGGCGTTTTCATTCTGCCCCCGTCGCTGCCGGCGCTGCAACAGCGTCTGCAGGGGCGCGGCCAGGATAGCGCGGACGTGATCGCCCGGCGCATGGAGGCCGCGCGCGAGGACATCGGTCACGTTGGCGAGTTCGACTATGCTATCATCAACGATGAATTCGACGTGGCAGTCGATGACTTGCGCGCGGTGTTCAGGGCCGAGCGCCTTAAAATCGACCGGCAGCTCGCCCGTCACCGCGATTTGATCAGCATGTTGAAGTGAGAGGAACCGAATATGGCACGCATTACCGTTGACGAATGTTTGAAGGCTATACCCAACCGTTTTGAATTGACTCTGGCCGCCACGGTGCGCGCGCGGCAGTTGGCCAACGGCGCCATGGCCATGGTCGAGTCGGGCCGGGACAAGCCGACCGTGGTCGCACTGCGCGAAATGGGCCAGGGAAAATACGGCCTGGAGATACTCAACAAGGGACAGGCGTGACCGGGAAGATTCCCGCACTCGCTGTAAAGCATCTGTGACTAAGGGGAAAAAAACGAGGCCGGTGCGGTGGGGATGACGCCGGCCGGCTAGGGTCGATACATGAAATTTCCAAATCTCGCGGGAAAAGAAAGAGTGCGGGAGAGCTGGCTGGCAACTGCCCTTGGGACGTGCGCCAGCCATTTTGTTGTCCAGCAGCCCGGTTTTTTGTCCGGGTACGATTTTCCTGCGGGCCACGCCCATGCCTGAAATAGATCAGCTCTCCGAGCAAATTGCCAGCTACCTCAAGCCTGAAGACGTCGCCCAGGTCGAGGAGGCCTTTCGTTTCAGCAAGGCCGCCCATGCGGGGCAATACCGCAAGAGCGGCGATCCTTACATCTCCCATCCGGTGGCGGTCGCCACCATCCTTGCCGAATGGCATCTCGACGCGCCGGCCCTGATGGCGGCGCTGCTGCACGACGTGGTGGAGGATACGCCCACCACCAAGGTCGAGATCGGCGAGAAGTTCGGCAAGGCGGTGGCCGAGCTGGTCGACGGCGTCTCCAAGCTCGACAAGATCGAATTCCAGACCGAGGTCCACGCCCAGGCGGAGAATTTCCGCAAGATGCTGCTGGCCATGGCGCGCGACGTCCGCGTGATCCTGATCAAGCTCGCCGACCGGCTGCACAACATGCGCACCCTGGATGCGATGCAGCCGGAAAAGCGCCAGCGCATAGCGCGCGAGACCCTGGAAATCTACGCGCCCATCGCCAATCGTCTCGGCCTCAACGACATTTACACCGAGCTGGAAGACCTGGCTTTTCGCCACCGTTACCCGAACCGCTACCACGTGCTGGCCAAGGCGGTGAAAGTCGCCCGCGGCAACCGCCGCGAGGTGGTGGGCAAGGTGCTGGAGGCGATCAATCACCGCCTCACCGAAGCGGGCATCGAGGCCAGCGTGAGCGGGCGCGAAAAGCACCTCTACAGCATCTACAAGAAAATGCAGGGCAAGTCGCTGGCGTTTTCGGAAGTGTTCGACATTTACGGCTTCCGCGTCATCGTCAAGGACGTACCCTCCTGCTACCACGCGCTGGGCGTGCTGCACGGGCTGTACAAGCCCATTCCAGGCAAGTTCAAGGACTACATCGCCATCCCCAAGGCAAACGGTTACCAGTCCCTGCATTCCACCCTGTTCGGGCCGTTCGGCACGCCGCTGGAAGTGCAGATACGCACCGGCGACATGCACAAGATCGCCGAAGCCGGCGTGGCGTCGCACTGGCTGTACAAAAGCAGCGACGCCACCATCAACGACATGCAGCAAAAAACCCACCAGTGGCTGCAATCCCTGCTGGAAATCCAGTCCGAGAGTGGCGATTCGGTAGAGTTCCTGGAACACATCAAGGTCGACCTGTTTCCCGACGAGGTCTACGTTTTCACCCCCAAGGGCCGCATCATGGCGTTGCCGCGCGGCACCACCGCGGTGGATTTCGCCTATGCCGTGCATACCGACGTGGGCAACAGTTGCGTGGCGGTGAAGATCAACCACGAATCGATGCCGCTCAGGACCGAGTTGCGCAACGGCGACCAGGTGGAAATCATCACCGCGCCACATGCCAAGCCAAGTCCGGCATGGCTCAACTATGTCGTCACCGGCAAGGCGCGTTCGCACATCCGGCACTACCTCAAAACCATGCAGTACGCCGAGTCCGCCGGGCTCGGCGAGCGCCTGCTCGACCAGGCGCTGCGCGGCCTCAAGGCCAATCCAGCGGAAATCGGGGAGGCGCACTGGGACAAACTGCTGCGCGAAACCGGCGGCAAATCGAGGCAGGACATACTGGCCGACATCGGCCTGGGCAAGCGCCTGGGGCTCGTGGTCGCACGCCAGTTGCTGGCGCTGGGCGAACCGCTGCCGAGCGAGCGCAAGACTCTGGGATCGATCACCATACGCGGCAGCGAGGGTATGGCGGTGCAGTTCGCCAAGTGTTGCCGGCCTATCCCCGGCGACCCCATCGTCGGTTTCATCAAGAAAGACCAGGGGCTGCTGATCCACACCCACGACTGTCCGAGCATCGCCAACTACCGCGCCGATCCGGACAAATGGCTGGACGTGGAATGGGACCCGGAAACCAAGAAGATGTTCGACGTCAACATCAAGCTGGTGGTGGCAAACCAGCGCGGCGTGCTGGCCAAGGTCGCCGCCGAAATCGCCGAAGAAGGCTCCAACATCGACAACGTCGCCATGGAAGAAGAGGACGGCAGCAGCTACACCACCATGCATTTCACCTTGCAGGTGGAAAACCGCATGCAGTTGGCGCGGGTCATGCGCGGCTTGCGCAAGATTCCCGAAGTAGTGCGGATTGCGCGGGTCAAGGGATAGTTAAAAGTGCTGAGTGCGTAGGTCGGTTCAAGCGAAGCGGAACCGAAATTCGGCAGGTTTGTCAGCTCCGCTGCGCTTGAACCGACCTACAGGCTTGGCTGTTATGGAATGAGAATTGGAATAAAAGGAAAAAGCATGTCGAAGAAAATCATCCAGACCGCCGATGCTCCCGCAGCCATCGGTACCTATTCCCAGGCAGTTCAAGTCGGCCAGACCGTCTACCTGTCCGGCCAGATCGGCCTCGATCCGGCCAGCATGCAGATGGTGGAAGGCGTAGACGCGCAGATCCACCGGGTATTCCAGAACCTCGCCGCAGTGGCGGCGGCGGCCGGGGGCAGCCTGGCGGACGTGGTCAAGCTCAACATCTTCCTCACCGATCTCACGCATTTCCCCCAGGTCAACGAGATCATGGCCGGCTACTTCAGCCAGCCCTACCCGGCGCGTGCGGCCGTGGGCGTGGCGGCGCTGCCTCGGGGCGCGCTGGTGGAAGCGGACGGCGTGCTCTATCTGGCATAGGAACCGGGCATGCCCAACGCAGCAGCGGCCGCACCCCTCGCCGGCATAGCCAAGGGCACGCTGGATAAGCTCTCCAAGCTCGGCATCCAGAGCCGCTTCGACCTGCTGCTGCACCTGCCGCTGCGCTATGAGGACGAGACCCACCTCTACCCCATCAAGGACGCCCAGCCGGGCCGCACCGTGCTGGTCGAGGGCACCGTCAGCGAGGCCAAGGTGCAGTACCGGCCGCGCAGGTCGCTGATCTGCCAGATAGAGGACGCGAGCGGGTCGCTCACCCTGCGTTTCCTGAACTTCTATGGCAGCCAGGTGCAAGCGCTGGTGGCCGGCGCCAAGTTGCGCGTGCTGGGGGAGGTGCGCTTCGGCTTTTTCGGCGCGGAGATGGTGCATCCCAAATACAAGATCCTGCGCGAGGACGCGCCGCTCGCCGATACCCTCACCCCCGTCTACCCGACCACCGCCGGCCTCCCCCAGGAGACGTTACGCCGCCACATCGGCCAGGCGCTGGCGCACGGGGACATGCCGGATACCGTGCCCGAGCCGCTGCTGGCGGCAGCCGGGCTGCCGGGGTTTGCGCAGAGTATCATCTACCTGCACCAGCCGCCGCCGGATGCTTCGGCGGCGGCACTCAGCGAACGCAGTCATCCCGCCTGGCGCCGCCTCAAGTTCGACGAACTGCTGGCACAGCAGCTTTCCATGCGTTTGCACCGCAACCAGCGGCGCAGCCTGGGAGCGCCTGCACTGGCGGAGCGGCAGCGCCTGACGCGGGCATTGCTGGAGGCCGTGCCCTTTCCCCTGACCGGCGCCCAGCAACGGGCGGCCGCCGAGATCAGCCGCGACCTGGCGCAGACCCACCCGATGCAGCGCCTGCTGCAGGGCGACGTCGGCAGCGGCAAGACCGTGGTCGCGGCGCTTGCATGCGCGCAGGCCATAGACAACGGCTTCCAGGCGGCGCTCATGGCGCCCACCGAGATTCTTGCGGAACAGCACTACCGCAAGCTGTCCAGTTGGCTCGCTCCCCTCGGCGTCGAGGTGGCGTGGCTCACCGCCAGTCTGCCGAAAAAGGAAAAACAGGCGCAACTGGAGCGCATCGCCTCGGGCGAGGCGCAGCTTGCCGTGGGCACGCACGCGTTGTTCCAGGGGCAGGTGGAATTCAAACAACTGGGCCTGGCCATCGTCGACGAGCAGCACCGTTTCGGCGTGCAGCAGCGCCTCGCCCTGCGTTCCAAAGGGCAGCAGCCGCACCAGTTGATGATGAGCGCCACGCCGATTCCACGCACCCTGTCCATGAGCTATTACGCCGACCTGGACGTGTCGGTGATCGACGAACTGCCGCCCGGCCGCACCCCGGTCGTGACCAAGCTGGTGGCCGACACGCGGCGCGAGGAAGTGGTCGAGCGCGTGCGCCAGGCTTGCATTGGCGGCGCTCAGGCGTATTGGGTATGCCCGTTGATCGAGGAATCGGAAAAGCTGCAACTGCAAACGGCGCTGGACACCCATGCCGCGCTGGCCGCCATCTTCCCCGATCTTGGCGTCGGGCTGGTGCACGGCAAGATGCACAACCGCGACAAGGCCCAGGTGATGCAGGGATTCCAGTCCGGTGCGATCCAGTTGCTGGTGGCGACCACGGTGATCGAGGTCGGCGTGGACGTGCCCAACGCCTCGCTCATGGTGATTGAGCACGCCGAACGCATGGGGTTGTCGCAGCTGCACCAGTTGCGCGGCCGCGTCGGGCGCGGGGCCGCCCATAGCGCCTGCATCCTGCTGTACCAGGGGCCGCTGGGCGAAACGGCGCGGGCGCGCCTCAAGATCATTTACGAGAACAACGACGGCTTCGAAATTTCGCGCCAGGACCTGGCGCTGCGCGGACCCGGCGAATTCATGGGCGCGCGCCAGAGCGGCCAGCCCATGCTGCGTTTCGCCGATCTGGAACACGACCTGGATCTGCTGGAAGCGGCGCGCGACGCGGCGGACCAACTGCTGGCGTCGGCGCCGCAGGTCGCCAGGCTGCACTTGCAGCGCTGGCTGGGAGGGAAGCAGGAGTTTCTGAAGGTGTGACGTTACTGTGCCGTCTTGGCGCACCTGAAACCCACGTCCACCAGCGCCGTCTCCGGGTTCACATGGCTTCTGCGAGCGGCGCGGAAGGTGTAGCTCAGGGTGTCGTAATGCCCGGCGCTCGCCATGCCGCCGCGCACCACTTTGTGCACCTGCCCATAGTCCTTGTGCTTGAGGGTGGAGCCGGGGTAGGCGTCGTACCAGTCGTAGACCCATTCCGTCACGTTGCCGGCCAGGTCGTATGCGCCGTAGACCGACTTGTCGCCGGGGTTGGAGCCGACCGGGGCTGCGGCGGCCTCGCTTTGGCCGCTGCCGATGTTGACCTTTTTCACATCCCACTCGTTGCCCCAGGGGTACTCGAAGCTCTCCGGGCCGCGCGCGGCTTTTTCCCATTCCGCCTCGGTGGGCATGCGCTTGCCGGCCCAGCCGCAGTAGCTGAAGGCGTCCGACCAGTTCACCGCGGTTACCGGGAGGTTGTCGCGGGCGCGCTGGATCTTGAAGAGTTCGCCGAGGATCGCCTCGCGGCTCATTTTTTCCACGTCCATGTCCAGCCTGAAATAGTCGAGTGCTACGCGCCGCAGTTCCTCGACGGGGTATGCGCTGAGTGTGCGGTCGCTCGCGTTGTAGCCGTTGCGCGGCCAGGTGTAGGGCACGCGGTAGCGGGTCTGGATGACGAACTCGCGGTACTGCGCGTTGGTGACCTCGTACTTGTCGATGTAGAAGGCCGGCATGGTGACCTTGTGCGCCGGCGCTTCGTCCACGTAGATGGGGTCGACGAAGCCGTAGGGGTTGACGGCGCCTTCCGTTTTTTGCAGGCCGACGGTGTCCTTTTTGTCGCTGCCCATGATGAAGTCGCCGGCCGGGACCAGCACCATGTCGGCGTTGGGCGTGCCTTCCGCGGCTTGGGCGGTGGCGGCGAACAGTGCCAGGAACAGCGCGGGGAGAAAAGGGGAGGTTGGTCTATTTGTCATCTTTGGCACACCTGAAACCGAAACTGGAGTTCTTTACGGTCTGGTTGAAATAGCTGCGATTGAATGCCGGCGCGGAGATGCCGCACTGGTAGTAGGAGCAGTCGAACCACGAGCCGCCCTTGAGCTGCTTGTAGAGCTGGCCGTAGTTCTCGCTTGGGGTCTTGTTGCCGGGGTATTGCGTGTACCAGGAATCGACCCATTCCCACACGTTGCCCGAGAGGTCGAGCACGCCGTAGGGGCTGGCGCCGTCCGGGAACGAGCCGACCGGCGTGGTGTCGGCTTCCAGCTTGAGATTCTGCCAGCGCACCGGGGAGTTGACCTTGTTGATGTCGAAATCGCCGCCCCAGGGAAACCAGCGGCCGTCGGTTCCGCGCGCGGCCTTTTCCCACTCGGCGTCGCTCGGCAGGCGCTTGCCGGCCCAGCCGCAATAGGCGTTGGCGTCGTGCCAGGTGACGTAGACCACGGGGTGGTCGGCCTTGCCCCTGGGGAAGGTGCGGCCGCGGAAATGGTCGGGCGATTTGCGGTTGGTGGCGTCGATGAACTGCTTGTACTGCAGGTTGGTGACTTCGTATTTGTCTATCCAGTAGGACTTCAGGGACACCTTGCGCTCCGGCCCTTCGTCCGGCAGGCGGTTGTCGTTGCCCATGGTGAACTCCCCTTCGGGGATTTTAGCCATGGGGTTCGGCTCCTTGCCGATTTTGCTGTCGTCGTAAAGCATCGGCATGTCCACGCCCGGCCCCTTGGCCGCACCCTGGGCCGCCGCGGCGGCCTTGTGCTCGGCGTCGGCAAAGCCGCTTTCGCCTGTCCGCATGGCGCGTGCCTTGTTCGCTTCGTGGCATTCCGCGCAGCCCGCGACCATGGCCTTTTTGAATTTTGCGCTGTCCGCGTCCTTGTGGCAGGAGGCGCACTGGTCCAGCGCATCGTGGTGAAACCGGTCCGCGGGTTTTTCGCCGGCAAAAACGCTCGCCGCCCCGGCCATGCCAAACAGCAACAATAACGCCGCTAATCTCTTTGAATTCAACGCAAACCCATCCGCTGCAAGGTAACCGAAAGGTGGGAATTATGCGGGGAGCACGGCGGCCTAGTCAACCAGGGGCGCGGCATCAGGCGCGGTCGAAGCGCCGGTACTGGATCGCTTCGGCGATGTGCGCGCTGGCGACGTCGTCGGCCGCGGCGAGGTCGGCGATGCTGCGGGCGACCTTGAGGATGCGGTGGTAGGCGCGGGCGGACAGGTTGAGGCGGGCGATGGCCTGTTTCAATAGCGCCTGCCCTTGCTCGTCGGTGCCGCACAGGCGGTCGATTTCCTTGGTGGCGAGGGCGGCGTTGGCCTTGCCTTGGCGCGTCAGCTGGCGCTGGTAGGCCGCTTCCACGCGCGCCTGCACGGTCTCGCTCGGCTCGCCTGCCGCCTGTCTGGTCAGCTCGTCGTGGGGCAGGGCGGGGACGTCGATTTGCAGGTCGATGCGGTCCAGCAGCGGGCCGGAAATCCTGGCGCGGTAGCGCGCCACCAGGTCCGGCGTGCAGTGGCAGCGGCCGGAAGCGTGCCCGAGATAGCCGCACGGGCAGGGGTTCATCGCGGCGACCAGCTGGAACTGCGCCGGAAAATCCGCCTGCCGCGTCGCGCGGGAAATGGTGATGCGCCCGGATTCCATCGGTTCGCGCAGCACTTCCAGCACGGTGCGCGCGAACTCGGGGAGTTCGTCGAGAAAAAGAACGCCGTGGTGCGCCAGGCTGATCTCGCCGGGGCGCGGGTTGCTTCCCCCGCCCACCAGCGCCACCGCGGACGCGGTGTGGTGGGGCGCGCGGTAGGGGCGGCGCTTCCAGTTTTCCGTCTTGAAGCCGCCGCTGCCCAGGGACTGCAAGGCGGCGGACTGCAGCGCCTGTTCCTCGGTCATGGCCGGCAGGATGCCGGGGAAGCGCGCCGCGAGCATGGATTTTCCGGTGCCGGGCGGGCCCGACATGAGGATGCTGTGGCCGCCGCTGGCGGCGATCTCCATGGCGCGCTTGGCGTGGGCCTGGCCCTTCACGTCGCTGAAATCCGGGTAAACCGCCGCGGTCGTCTCGGGTTTTTCGGAATACAGCGCCAGCCGCTCCGCGCCGGAAAGGTGGGCGCATACTTGCAGCAGCGAATCGACGCCGTAGACTTGGGCGTTTTCGACCAAGGCCGCCTCGGCGGCATTCTCACGCGGCAGCACGAAGGCGCGGCCGCAGTTCGATGCGCTGTAGGTCATGGCCAGCGCGCCGCGGATCGGGCGCAATGCGCCGGTGAGCGCCAACTCTCCGGCAAATTCATATTCGGCGAGCTTGTCCTTCGGAATCTGCCCGGACGCGGCGAGGATGCCCAGCGCGATGGGCAGGTCGAAGCGCCCGCTTTCCTTGGGCAAATCCGCCGGCGCCAGGTTCACGGTGATGCGCCGCGCCGGGAACTCGAAGCGGGCGTTGACCAGCGCGGCGCGCACGCGGTCCTTGGATTCCTTGACCTCGGCCTCGGGCAGGCCGACGATGGTGAAGCTGGGCAAACCGTTGGCCAGATGCACCTCCACCGCCACCGGCGGGGCATCCATGCCGGACAGCGCGCGGCTGTGCAGAACGGCGAGACTCACTGCGCGGTTTTGTCGCGTTCGATCGTCGCTTCGATCCCGGCGACGCGCGCCTCCACCTGGGTGAGTTTCTCGCGCGTGCGCACCAGCACCTCCTGCTGCACGTCGAACTCCTCGCGCGTCACCAGGTCGAGCCGGCTGAACAGCGCCTGCAGCATGGCGCGCACGTTCTTCTCCACGTCCTTGGCCGGGCCCTTGGAGATGAGGTCGCTGATCTTGCCGCTGATCTCGTCCAGTATTTTTTGGTTCAACATTTTGATCTTCCTCCGGGAAATTGCAGTAATGTCGCTCTGCCGCCGATGTTGCCGACAGTGTAGCAAAAATCCCCGTTATTCCCCGCCTCGGCAGTGCGCGTTCATGGTGCGCGTGAAATTTTCAGCGCACCAGAACGGGGCATATGCTGCGGGACGATTTTTGACGTGATGCATAACTACATGTTTTGTAGAAAAAAAATATCTGGCACGGAGCGTGCTATTCCTGAACCGCAACGCAACATTTTATTAACTTTGAAGAAAGGAATGTCCCATGAACCAGAAGAAAATGTCCGGCCTGTTGTTGGCACTTGGTTTGGTCTCCTCCCCCGCTTTCGCGGCCGATGCCTCCCCGCACACTTTCACCGGCAACGTGACGCTCGCCTCGGAATACCTCTATCGCGGCATTGCCCAAACCAGGGGCAAGCCTGCCATTCAGGGCGGATTCGACTACGCCCACGCGAGCGGGCTGTATGCCGGCGTCTGGGGTTCCAACATCTCTTGGATTAGCGATGGCGTCAATGGTCTGGCTGGCTCAACCTCTTCAAGCCTGGAAGTCGATGTTTACGGCGGCTACAAGGGCACGGCCGGCGACCTGGGCTACGACCTGGGCGTGCTGACCTACAATTACCCCGGTACCGGGAAGACAGCGGGTGGCACTATTCTTGATCAGGACACCACCGAACTCTACGGCGCCCTGTCCTGGAAGTTCCTGACCCTCAAGTATTCGCACTCCACCACGGCGCTGTTCGGCTGGGCCAAGACCGGCACGACCCTCGACAAGACCACCGGCAGCGGCTATCTCGAACTCAACGCCGCCTACGACCTGGGCAACGGCTGGGGGATCAACGGTCATGTGGGCCACCAGAAGGTCAACGGCTATGGCGATGCCTCCTACAGCGACTATAAGGTGGGCGCGACCAAGGACCTGGGTTTCGGCGTTGTCGGCCTGGCCTATTCGACCACTAATGCCAAGGATGACTGCAACAATCCGGGCGCTACCAACCCCTACTGCTATGTCATGGGGACCAACGCCAGCGACAAGTATGAAGCTGGCAAGGGCCGCGCGCTGCTCACCTTCACCAAGACCTTCTAATTCATGTCTAACTGGAGCCAAACATGAAACTCGTAACCGCCATCATCAAGCCGTTCAAGCTTGACGAGGTGCGTGAGGCGCTGTCCGCCATCGGCGTGCAGGGCGTCACGGTCACCGAAGTCAAGGGATTCGGACGGCAAAAGGGCCACACCGAGCTGTACCGCGGTGCGGAATACGTCGTGGATTTTCTGCCCAAGGTCAAGATTGACGTCGCCATCAAGGCCGACATGCTGGACCAGGTGATCGAAGCCATCGAAAAATCCGCCAACACCGGCAAGATCGGCGACGGCAAGATTTTTGTCTTCAATCTAGAACAAGTGGTCCGTATCCGCACCGGTGAAACCGGTCCGGATGCGCTATAGGGAGACCGCCATGAAACGACTGTTTACACTGTTTGCTTTGACGTGGGCGCTGGCCTTCAGCGGTCTCAGCGTTGCCGAGGAAGCTGCGGCGCCCGCTGCGGCGGCCCAGCCGGCGGCAGCCGCACCCGCTGCGGATGTTGCGGCTCCCGCCGCGGCGGAACCGGCGGCCGCAGTTGCCGCTCCTGCTCCGGCGCCCGTTCCCAACAAGGGCGATACCTCCTGGATGCTCGTGGCCACGCTGCTGGTGATCATGATGTCCATTCCGGGGCTGGCCCTGTTCTACGGCGGCCTGGTGCGCAGCAAGAACATGCTGTCCATCCTCATGCAGGTGTTCTCCATCTTCGCGCTGATCACCGTGCTGTGGGCGATCTACGGCTACTCGCTGGCCTTCACCCAAGGCAACGCCTTCATCGGCGGCTTCGACCGGCTGTTCCTCAAGGGCATCTTCGATCCGGTCACCGGCTCCGTAGCCAACGCGGCCACCTTCAGCAAGGGCGTGGTCATTCCCGAGTTCGCGTTTGTCGCCTTCCAGGCCACCTTCGCCGCCATCACCGTGGCGCTGACCGTGGGTGCCTTCGCCGAACGCATGAAGTTCTCGGCCGTGCTGCTGTTCTCCGCGCTGTGGTTCACCTTCGCCTACCTGCCCATGGCGCACATGGTCTGGTTCTGGCCCGGCCCTGACGCCTTCACCGACGCAGACGCCGCAGCCGCTGCGGTGGCGGCCTCCGGCTGGCTGTTCCAGAAGGGTGCGCTGGACTTCGCGGGCGGCACCGTGGTGCACATCAACGCCGGTATCGCCGGCCTGGTGGGTGCCTACGTGGTGGGCAAGCGGATTGGTTACGGCAAAGAGGCTTTCACGCCGCATAGCCTGACCATGACCATGATAGGCGCATCCATGCTGTGGGTGGGTTGGTTCGGCTTCAACGCCGGTTCCGCCCTGGAAGCTGGCGGCACCGCCACGCTGGCCTTCATCAACACCCTGAACGCCACCGCTGCCGCCGCGCTGACCTGGACGTTGGCCGAATGGCTGACCAAGGGCAAGCCTTCCATGCTGGGCGCCGCCTCCGGCGCCGTGGCCGGTCTCGTGGCCATCACCCCGGCCTGCGGCTGGGTCGGCGTGGGCGGTGCCCTGGCGATCGGCGCGCTGTCCGGCGTCGTGTGCCTGTGGGGCGTCACCGGCCTGAAGAAGCTGCTCGGTGCCGACGACGCGCTGGACGTGTTCGGCGTGCACGGCATCGGCGGCATCCTGGGCGCCCTGCTCACCGGCGTGTTCAACACCTGGAGCCTGGGCGGCACCGGCATTGTCGACTACGTCAACAACAAGGTGATCGACACTGAAATCGGCGCGCAGCTCTGGATTCAGACTCAGGCCGTGCTGACGGCGTTGATCTGGTCCGGCGTGGTGGCGTTCATTTGCTACAAGATCGTGGACATGGTCATCGGCCTGCGTGTTCCGGAAGCAGAGGAACGCGAGGGGCTGGACATCACGTCCCACGGCGAACGGGCTTACACCTCGTAAAACGATCTCTCCTCCCCTCCCCCGGAGTGGATTTTGGGGCGCCTTAGGGCGCCCCTTTTTTTGTGCGTCCGGCAGGGCGAGCCCGACAAGGTAATCAACCGCGCGAAGCGCACACAACCACACATTCGCTAATGCGCCTTCAAGCGCTGTGGGACGCAGACAAATTAGCGCTATAATTCCGTTCAATATTTCCACACAACGCTAACGATCCATGCCTGATTCCACTTCCGTCGGTGTCGTTGCGCCGCAGCGGGCGCGCTTCGATGCGCCGATAACGCTGCGCAGCGGTACCACGCTGCCCGGCTACGAGCTGGTGTTCGAGACCTACGGCACGCTCAACGCGGCCAAGTCCAACGCCGTGCTGGTTTGCCATGCGCTTTCCGGCAACCATCACGTTGCCGGTGTCTATTCCGAGCAGGACAAGCGGCCCGGCTGGTGGGACAGCATGATAGGGCCGGGCAAGCCCATAGACACCGGGCGTTTTTTCGTCATCGGCGTCAACAATCTTGGCGGTTGCCATGGCTCGACCGGGCCTTCCAGCACGGACCCGCAGACCGGCAAGCCATATGGCGCGAGCTTTCCCGTGGTGACGGTGGACGACTGGGTGGAGACGCAGGCGCGGCTTGCGGACCACCTCGGCATCCAGCGCTTCGCCGTGGTGATGGGCGGCAGCCTGGGCGGGATGCAGGCGCTGGCCTGGAGCATCACCCACCCGGAGCGGGTGGCTCACGCCCTGGTGATCGCCGCGGCGCCCAAGCTCACGGCGCAGAACATCGCCTTCAACGACGTGGCGCGCCAGGCCATCCTCACCGATCCGGATTTCCACGGCGGCAACTTCTACGAGCACGGCGTCACGCCCAAGCGCGGCCTGCGCCTGGCGCGCATGCTGGGGCACATCACCTATCTGTCGGACGACGTGATGGGCAGCAAGTTCGGGCGCGTGCTGCGTTCCGGCACGTTCAATTTCGGCTTCGACGTGGAGTTCGAGATCGAATCCTACCTGCGCTACCAGGGCGACAAGTTCGCCGAGAGCTTCGACGCCAACACCTATTTGCTCATGACCAAGGCGCTGGATTATTTCGATCCCACCCATCACCACAAGGACGGCAACCTGAGCCAGGCGCTCGCGCCTGCGACGGCGGGCTTCCTGGTGGTGTCTTTCACCAGCGACTGGCGCTTCGCCCCGGACCGCTCGCGCGAAATCGTCAAGGCGCTGCTGGATAACGAGCGCAGCGTGAGCTACGCGGAAATCACCTCCGCCCACGGCCACGACGCCTTTCTCATGGAAGACGAGCACTACCACGACGTGGTGCGCGCCTACATGGCCAACATCGACCTGGGGCCGGCAGCATGAACGCGCACGACGTCAGCTCCGCCATCGCCCGCCCCGATTTCGCCGCCATCGCGCAGTGGGTCGCCCCCGGCACCAAGGTGCTGGACCTGGGCTGCGGCGACGGCAGCCTGCTGCGCTATTTGCAGCAAACCCGCAACACCCGCGGCTACGGCGTGGAGATCGCCGACGCCAACATCGCCACCTGCGTGAAAAACGGCATCAACGTGATCCAGATGGACCTGGAGACGGGGCTGTCGATATTCGAGTCGAACTCGTTCGACTACGTGATCCTGTCGCAGACCCTGCAGGCGATGAAGAACACCGAAATCGTGGTGCGCGAAATGCTCAGGGTGGGCCGCGAAGGCATCGTCACCTTCCCCAATTTCGGCTACTGGCGCCACCGCCTGCAAGTCGTCCGCGGCCACATGCCGGTATCCACGCGCCTGCCCTACCAGTGGTACGACACCCCCAACGTCCACCTGTGCACGCTCAAGGATTTCGAGGAGTTCTGCGATAGCCACGGCGTGCACATCCTGGAGCGGGCGGTGATGAGCAACGGCAGCCTGGTCTCGGTCATGCCGAACCTGCTGGGGAGTCTGGCGGTTTACCGGTTCGAGCGGGGCAGCTAACCTGGGAAAAACTACTCACCGCAGAGGCGCGGAGACGCAGAGGTGATAGTGAATTCGTAGGTTGTGTTGACTTTCCGCTTTCTCTGCGCCTCTGTGCCTCTGCGGTTAAGAAACTGCCAGAGCCAGGCTCAGCGCCTCTCCACCCGCCACAACAACCCCACCGCAGCCAGCAAAAACAGAACCGTCGGGAATGCCGCGCTGAACAGCGGCGGCCAGTCGTTGAGCAGGCCGAGGTGCGCGAACAGGCGGTTGAGCAGGTGGAAGGCGAGGCCCAGCATGATGCCGAGGAACACCTTGCCGCCCACCCCTCCCGAGCGCGTCTGATGGTAGGCGAAGGGCAGCGCCAGCAGCATCATCACCAGCGTGGCGAAGGGGTATGCGAGCTTGCCCCACAGGGCGATTTCGTAGCGCGAGGTTTTTTGCTTGTTTTCGCGCAGGTGCTGCACGTAGTTGTAAAGATTCCACGCCGACATCTGCTCCGGCACCACCAGCAGCACGCTCAAAATGCCGGGGTCGAGGGCCGAGTGCCACTGCAGGACAGGCAGTTGCGACACTGCGGTGCCGCCGTTGTCGAAGCGCGTTTGTACCACCGACCGGAGCTGCCACAGATTCCCGCCGCGGTAGACCCCCTGCTCCGCAAAGCTGATCGTGCGCAGGTTGTATTCCGCATCGAACTCATAAATCTTCACCCCGACCAGTGTGGTGTCCGGCAGCATTTCCCCGACGTTGACGAAGCTCAGGCTGTCCTTCACCCACAGTCCGGAGCGGAACTCCTGGGCCACCATGGAACTGGTGGCCTTGAGTCGCATCTGTTCGGCGATGCGCTCCGTGGTGGGGGCGATGAACTCGCCGAAGGCGAAGGTCAGCACCACGAACAGCGAACCCGTGGCGAGCAGCGATAGCGCGATGCGTTGCGCCGACAGGCCGGACACGCGCATCACGGTGAATTCGGAATGCGCCACCAGGCGCGCCAGCGCAAACAGCGTGCCGATCAGGGCGGCGATGGGGAACAGTTCGTAGACATGGCCGGGCACGGTGAGGAGCACGTGCAGCAGGATATGCCCGAGACGGTAGCCGCCCTTGCCCAGATCGCTGAGTTCGTGGATCAGGTCGAACAGGGCGAAAAGAGTGAGCAGCGCGGCAAAGATGAACAGCGTGCTGGCAAATATCTCCCGTGCCAGATAGCGGTGCAGTATCTTCATTGTTTTGTTTTTCTGAAACTGAACATCGAAAAAACCGCTATTCGCCGGTAAAAAAGAAAAGTCAGCAGCGCCAGCATGACCGCGTGCACCCCCCACAAGCCAACCACGGGGCTGATCTTTTGCTGCGCAACCCAAACCTGGCTAACGCTTAGCAGGTTGCTGTAAACCATGTAAACCAGCAGCGCCAGCATCAGGTTGAGCGAGCGGCCGGCGCGCGGGTTGACGAAGCTCAGGGGGATCGCGAGCAGCGACAGGATCAGGGCGCTGATCGGCAATCCCAGGCGCCAGGTCCATTCTCCCATGTTGCCGGGGGTCTTGTTCTGCAGCAACGCGGCGGTCGACAGGGATTTTGGGGAGGGCACGCCGAGCTTGGTTTCGTATGCTTCGATGCGCATGGCGTAGCGCGCGAAATGCATGATCTTATAGTCGGGCGCGCCGCTGGTTCCTTCGTAGCGGCTGCCGTCGAGCAGCACCAGGAAATGATCGCCGTTGGGGGCTTGCGTCTGGTAGCCGTGTTTGGCCACCATGACGCCCAAGGTCTGATGCTGCAGCGACTGTATGAAGATGTTGCTGACCGAGCCCCCTGCGCCGGCGAAACTCTCCACGAAATACACGCGCTCGGCGTGCTTGGATTCCTTGAAGACTCCGGGGGCTACGGCCGAAACTTCGTCCCGGCTTTCGATCTGGCGCTGGTATTCGTCCGCCTTCTCCAGCGCCCATGGGGAAAGCGCCAGGCTCAGCGTGGCGATCAGCGCGACCACCGGCGCCGCAAACAACAGTACCGGGCGCAGCCAGGCCGTGATGCTGAGGCCGGCGCTGAACCAGATCACCATCTCGCTGTCGCGGTAGCTGCGCGTGAGGGTCATCAGCACTGCAATGAACACGGTCAGCGACAGCAGCACAGGCAGGTAATTGAGTACGGAAAAACCGAGGAACGCCGCCACCGTCTCGCTCGCCAGCGTGCCGCTTGCAGCCTGGCCGAGCAGGCGGATCAACTGCGTCGTGACGGTGATGCCGAGCAGGACGGAAAACGCCGCCAAAGACATTAAAGTCAATTCGCGGAACAAAACGCGGCGAAATATCATTTAGGAGGTATTCTTTGACTTTTCCGGAGAGTCTGCAAATAATGCCCATTCGGAGAAATTCGGCAAGGTGCCGGAATCCGGCAAGTGCAGGCTGGGCCAATAGGAGCAATACGTGGAATTTAACATAAAAAGCGGGAGTCCGGAGAAGCAGCGTACCGCCTGTGTCGTGGTGGGCGTATTCGAATCGCGCAAACTCGCGCTGTCCGGCACCCTGATCGACAGGGCCTCCGAGGGCTACCTGGGCGACATTATCCGCCGCGGCGACATGGATGGAAAGTTGGGCGCCACGCTGTTGCTGCACAAGGTGCCCAACACGCTGTGCGACCGGGTGCTGCTGGTAGGTCTCGGGCGCGAGCGCGAATTCAAGGACCATCAATACCGCGAGGCCTGCCAGGCCGCCATCAAGACACTCAACGAAACCGGATCGATGGAAGCAGTGGTCTATCTGACCGAACTCCCGGTGCGGCGCCGCGACACTGCCTGGAAGGTCGAGCAGGCGGTGCTGATGGCCATGGCCAGCGTGTATCGTTTCGACCGCCTCAAAAGCAAGCAGGACGAGGTGCGCCGGCCGTTGCGCAAGATTACCCTGGCGGTGCCGGGGCGCAACGAACTGCCCGTAGGCGAGAGTGCGCTGCAACGCGGCCTCGCCATCGCCCAGGGCATCAGCTTCGCCAAGGATCTGGGCAATCTTCCCGGCAACATCTGCACCCCGAGCTATCTCGCCGAACAGGCGCTGGGCCTGGTCAAGCCCTATGGGCTCAAGGTGGAAGTACTGGAACAGAAGGACATGGAGAAGCTCGGCATGGGCTCCTTCCTGTCGGTGGCCAAGGGCAGCCGGCAACCGCCCAAGCTGATCGTCGTGCAGCACCTGAAGGGCGGCAAAAAGCAAAAGCCCGTGGTGCTGGTGGGCAAGGGCATCACCTTCGACGCCGGCGGGATTTCGCTGAAACCCGCCGCCGAAATGGACGAAATGAAGTACGACATGTGCGGCGCCGCGAGCGTGCTCGGCACCATGAAAGCGATCGCGCAGATGGCCCTGCCGCTCAACGTCGTCGCCATCATCCCCTCCTGCGAAAACCTGCCGGACGGCAACGCCAACAAGCCGGGCGACGTGGTCACCAGCATGTCCGGCCAGACCATAGAAATACTCAACACCGACGCCGAAGGGCGGCTGATCCTGTGCGATGCTCTGACCTATGCGGAGAAGTTCGAGCCGGAAACGGTGGTCGACGTCGCCACGCTCACCGGGGCCTGCGTGATCGCCCTGGGCCAGCATGCCAGCGGCCTGTTCAGCAACGACGACGCCCTGGCGCGCGAGCTGCTGCATGCCGGCGAGACCAGCCACGACCGCGCCTGGCACATGCCGCTGTGGGAAGACTACCAGGAGCAACTGAAAAGCAATTTCGCCGACATGGCCAACATCGGCGGGCGGCCCGCCGGCAGCATCACGGCGGCGTGTTTCCTGTCGCGCTTCGCCAAGAAATTCGACTGGGCGCATCTCGACATCGCCGGCACGGCCTGGAAGTCGGGCAAGGAAAAAGGTGCTACCGGCAGACCGGTGGCTCTGCTCGCACATTTCCTGATCGAGCGGGCGGCGCGCGGCTAATCCATGACGCAGATCGATTTCTACACCCACGTCGAGAACAAGCAGCAGGTCGCGTGCATACTCAGCGCCAAGGCGCTGGACAAGGGCTTGCGGGTGATGATCTACACCGCGGATGCGGGCGCCACGGAGCGGATCGACCGCCTCCTCTGGACCACGCCGGCGACCGGGTTCATCCCCCATTGCCGCGGCAGCGACGCGCTGGCGCCGCTGACCCCGGTTACCATCGATCACGACCCGGCCGCGTTCGCCCACGAGGACGTGCTGCTCAACCTGCATCCCCAGTGGCCGCCTTTTTTCAGCCGTTTCCAGCGGCTGATCGAGATCGTCGGCCTGGACGAGGACGACCGCCGCGACTCGCGCGAGCGCTTCCGTTTCTATCGCGACCGCGGCTACGAAATCCGCACCCACGACCTTAGACGGCCTGAATAGGCACAGGATACCCATGTCTCAGGACCACGACATCTTGCAAAAAGCCGATGCCTTGCTGAACAAGCATCATGCAGGCTCCTACCAGCCGCTCCCGGATGCCGGCGAGGCGTCGCAGCCGCATCGGGAGGAAGTCGGGTACCTGCATGGTTTTCAGGCGAATATCCCCACGCTTACCGAGATCGTGGTGCACGATCTGGCGAGCGACCTGGAACGCGAACTGATCCCGACCTTGACGGAGGCGATCGACCCAGCCCAGGCGCTGTCGGCGCGCGACCGCATCGAACTCGATCTCGATCCCGACTACGCCTATCATGAGCCCGATGCAAGCCATCACCTTGAAGAGCCGGCACCGATGGAGCCGGAAGCCTGGGTGGAGGATGCCGCGGAAGAGTTCATCCTGGACGAGGCCGTGCTGGAGCAGGCGGAGATGGAAGTCGAGGCAGAGGTGGTGCCCATGGCGCAGCAATCCGCGGAAATACAGCCGCCGTCCGCAGAACTTTTGCCCGAGGTCGCCGCGCCGCCGGAAGCGCTGCAGCAGGAAGCAGAAGCACTGGAAGCAGTCGAGCCGGAGGAACACGACGCTGCTCAGCCTGTTTCCGCCCTTCCCGCCGGGTCGGAGGCTGCGCCTCCAGTCGAGGTTGCGCCCGAAGCGCCGCACGAACCGGAAGCCATCGCGCCCGCGACGGCCGCTGCGATCCCTTCGTGGGCGGAGCCGGTATCCCACGCTTACCGGGTGGAACGCCGCATGCACATTTCAGACTCGGTCGCCGAGCAGTTGTTGGCCAGCATGCAGCAACAGGTGCCCCGGCTACTGGAGCAGGCGATCGTTCCAAAACTCTCCGCCGCGCTCGACCGCGAGATATCGGCCCTGATCGACCAGTTCACCATCCATATCGAATACGTGGTGCGCGACGCCATCACCAGGGAGCTGCAAAAGCAGTTGCCGGAACTCGAAACGCGCCTCGCAAACACCGGCAAGCCCCCCGTCGATCCGGTATAATTCGGGGTTTTTCAGCCGGCCCCGCCCCATGGATCTCGCCAAAAGTTTCGAACCCCACGACATCGAGCAACGCTGGTACCGCTTGTGGGAAGACAGCGGTTATTTCAAGCACAGCCTGACCCAAAACCAGCCCGCCTACTGCATCATGCTGCCGCCGCCCAACGTCACGGGCACGCTGCACATGGGGCATGCGTTCCAGGACACGCTGATGGACATCCTGACGCGCTACCACCGCATGCAGGGCGACAATACCCTGTGGCAGCCGGGCACCGACCACGCCGGCATCGCCACGCAGATCGTGGTGGAGCGGCAACTGGATCAAAAAGGCATCAAGCGCCGCGACCTCGGGCGCGACGAGTTCCTCAAGCGCGTGTGGGAGTGGAAGGAGGAATCCGGCTCCACCATCACGCGCCAGATGCGCCGCCTGGGCGCTTCCTGCGACTGGTCGCGCGAGCGCTTCACCATGGACGAAGGGCTGTCCAAGGCGGTCACGGAAGTCTTCGTCACGCTCTACCAGCAAGGCCTGATCTACCGCGGCAAGCGTTTGGTCAACTGGGACCCGGTGCTGCAAACCGCGGTGTCCGACCTCGAAGTGGTGTCCGAAGAAGAAACCGGCAGCATGTGGCACATCCGCTACCCGCTGGAAGAAGGCGAAGGCGCGCTGGAAGTCGCCACCACCCGCCCGGAAACCCTGCTGGGCGACGTCGCCGTGGCGGTGCACCCGGACGACCAGCGCTACAAGCACCTGGTCGGCAAGCACGTGCGCCTGCCCTTGTGCGAACGCACCATCCCCATCATCGCCGACGAATACGTGGACCCCGCCTTTGGCACCGGTTGCGTCAAGATCACCCCGGCCCACGACTTCAACGACTACCAGGTGGGGCAGCGCCATCATCTGGTGCCGATCAGCATCTTCACCCTGGATGCGAAAATCAACGACATGGCCCCGGTCGAATACCAGGGCATGGACCGCTTCGAGGCGCGCAAGAAAATCCTCGCCGACCTGGAGGAGCAGGGCTTCCTCATCGCCACCAAGCCGCACAAGCTGATGGTGCCAAGAGGCGACCGCACCCACACCGTGATCGAGCCCATGCTCACCGACCAGTGGTACGTCGCCATGGAAGGTTTCGCCAGGCGCGGGCTGGAGGTGGTGGAGAGCGGCGAACTCAAGTTCGTGCCGGAGAATTGGACCACCACTTACAACCAGTGGCTCACCAACATCCAGGACTGGTGCATCTCGCGCCAACTGTGGTGGGGCCACCGCATCCCGGCGTGGTACGACGAGGACGGCAACGTCTACGTCGCCAAGACCGAGGAAGAAGCGCAGCAGCAGGCGCCCGGCAAGAAGCTGGCGCGCGACGAGGACGTGCTCGATACCTGGTTCAGCTCCGCCCTGTGGCCCTTCTCCACGCTGGGCTGGCCGGAAGACACGGCGGAACTCAAGACCTTTCTGCCCACCTCGGTGCTGGTCACCGGCTTCGACATCATCTTCTTCTGGGTGGCGCGCATGGTCATGATGTCGCTGCACTTCACCGGCAAGGTGCCGTTCCGCGAAGTCTACGTGCACGGCCTGGTGCGCGACGCGGAAGGCCAGAAGATGAGCAAATCCAAGGGCAACGTGCTGGATCCGCTCGACCTCATCGACGGCATCACCCTGGACGAACTGCTGGCCAAGCGCACCACCAACCTGATGAACCCCAAGCAGGCGGAGAGCATCGCCAAGACCACGCGCAAGCACTTCCCCGATGGCATCCCGGCGGTCGGCACCGATGCGCTGCGCTTCACCTTCGCCAGCCTCGCCACGCATGGCCGCGACATCAAGTTCGACTTGCAGCGCTGCGACGGCTACCGCAACTTCTGCAACAAGCTGTGGAACGCCACGCGCTTCGTGCTGATGAACACCGAAGGCCACGACTGCGGACAAAACCTCCCCTCCCCCGCAACTGGGGGAGGGGCTGGGGGAGAGGGCAACCTTGAATTCTCCGACGCCGACCGTTGGATCGTCAGCCGCTTGCAGCAGGCCGAGGCGGAAGTGGCGGATGCCTTTGCCAGCTACCGCTTCGACATGGCCGCGCGCGCGGTGTACGAGTTCGTCTGGGACGAATACTGCGACTGGTACGTGGAACTCGCCAAAGTGCAGATCGGCGCCGGCAACGAAGCGCAGCAGCGCGCCACCCGCCGCACCCTGGTGCGCGTGCTGGAAACGACGTTGCGCCTGGCGCATCCGGTGATCCCTTTCATCACCGAAGAACTGTGGCAGAAGGTGGCACCGCTGGCGGGAAAAGGCGGCGACAGCATCATGCTGCAGGCTTATCCGCAAGCCGACGCCACTCGTATCGACGAGGGCGCGGCAAGCCGCATCGGCGTGCTCAAGGAGTTGGTCAACGCTTGCCGCGGCCTGCGCTCCGAGATGAACCTTTCGCCCGCGCAGAAAGTACCCTTGGTGGCCTGCGGCGACCGCGCCGTGCTGAACGCCTGCGCGCCCTATTTGACGGCGCTCGCCAGGCTGGCGGAAGTCGCCGTCGTGGACGAATTGCCGCAGGCGGACGCGCCGGTCGCCATCGTCGGCGAGTTCAGGCTGATGTTCAAGATCGAGATCGACGTGGCAGCGGAAAAGGCCCGCCTGGAAAAGGAAATCGCGCGCCTCAGCGGCGAGATCGCCAAGGCCGAGGTGAAGCTGTCCAACCCCAGCTTCGTGGACCGGGCGCCGGCCAAGGTGGTGGAGCAGGAAAAGGAACGCCTGGCGGGATTCGGCGCGACGCTGGAAAAACTCAAGGCGCAACTCGGCAAGCTCTGAGCGTAGATACTGTTATCCCCGTCAACCCCCATGCAAAGCGGGATCGAACGGTTTCCCCGATTCAAGCAAGCCAGTAGGATGCGGTGAGCACCGCGAACCGCATCAATCGCGAACGATGCGGTTCATTACATTCACCGCATCCTACGGGCTGTAACTGCCGGGTAGGCCGGAGAAAAAATCGGTTCGGCGCAATGTGTAAGGATGAAGCGCTCGTAGCGTAATGGAATGGACTCCCGCGTATCCTTCCGTCACGCTCCATGCTCGAAGTGCGTCACTAATTTGCGCAGCTCCACGCCGGTCCCTTCGAGTTGCCCCACCGACTGTTCAATCTGGCGGATGCTGTCGCAGTTGTGTTCGATCAGGGTCGACATCTGCTCCATGTTGTTGGCAATATCCCCGCTCGCTATGGACTGCCCGGTCGCCGCGCTCGCGATGTACGCCGCCATGTCGGTAACCTTGCGGCTCGACTCGGTGATCTGGCGGAAGCTGTCCTGGCTCTCCTGCAAAAGCTTGCCGCCCTCATCCACCTCGTGCTCCGCTTCCGCCATGGAACTGACCGCGGAGTGTGTCGTCTCCTGGATTTCATCTACCATGCGGGAAATATCCGCGGTGCTGGCCGTGGTGCGTTCGGCGAGTTTCCTTACCTCGTCTGCCACTACCGCGAACCCGCGCCCCTGTTCGCCTGCACGTGCAGCCTCGATGGCGGCATTGAGCGCCAACAGGTTGGTCTGATCGGCGATTTCCTTGATCACCATGGTTACGCTGCCGATTTTTTCGATCATGTGGCTGAGAGTATTGATGGTCTTGCCGGAATGACGCACCGCGCTCGCCACTCGGGAACTGGATTCCATGCTGCCGCCCATCAGAACGTTGCCCCTTTCGACATTGGCGAGAGAGTCTTTGGCAGCTTCCGCGGCGCTTTCAGAACTCTTCGCCACCTCCGCCACGGAAACTCTCATTTGCGCCATGGCGGCGCTGACCTGCATGACGCGGTCTTGCTGCTCCTGGGAGCGGGACGTGAGTTGCGTCACTTTTTCATCGAGTTCGGCGCTGCGCTGCAGCAGCGCTTTGGAAGACAAGCCGATTTCGTCGATAATCACCCGCAAATGCGCCTGGGTACAGGCCAGTGCCGTGAACACGCTCCCGGCATCGTCTTTGGCGTCGATCTCGATCTCGTTGTTCAAATTACCCTCCGCGATCTCTCCAAAATATCCGATCGCCCGTTGCAACGGACGGACCAGGGTGCGCGCGAGGAAGGCGGCGGATACGGCCGCAAGCGTAGCGCCCAGCAGCGCTATGCCGGTTGCCAGGCCGCTCATGCCGTTCAACCCGGCCATGCCGGCGCCAGCGGGCAGCAACCCCATCACAGCCATGAATGCCGCGTAACGAGTATTGAAAGAAAAATTGTAGATAAAGCTGCGGCGACTGCCGAGCGTCGCTTTTTTGTCTCGAATATCTTTGTACAGTGCCGCCGCCGCTTCGACCTGCCGGCGGCTGGGTTCGTTTCTGACCGACATGTAGCCGATGGTCTGCTTGTTTTTACACACCGGCACCACCAACGCCTGGACCCAGTAGTGGTCGCCGTTCTTGCAGCGGTTCTTGACGATGCCGCGCCATGGGCGGCCGCTTTTCACCGTCGCCCACAGATCGGCGAAAGCTTCGGCCGGGACATCGGGATGGCGCACTAAGTTGTGGCTCTTGCCAATTAACTCTTCACGGGAAAAGCCGCTCATTTCCACGAAGACATCGTTGGCGTAGGTAACAATGCCCTTGAGATCGGTCTTGGAGACGATGGATTTCCCTTTAGGGTAAGGGCGCTCGGCATTGCTGACAGGCATGTTGATTTTCATGCAAACTCTCCCCTAACTGGCGCAAGCGAAGATATCCCGGTCCCTCGGGATTCCGGGCGGGATTAGATGCCGGCACCTCTGTTTATCCCCGCCGCGGCGGCTTTACGACTGCCAAGATAGGGGCTTGTATATCTTACGGAAGTATCGTAATAAACTTGAATAAACCTCCCGCAAATTATGCACTCGGTCTAGCAGCGAATGCAGGGGGTAGGCCGGCAGCACCTAGTGTAGTGCTTCATTCTGTTTGGAACTTATCGCCGAGTGTCATCGGGTGTTGTAGGTCGGTCTTCAGACCGACATGTCGGTCTGAAGACCGACCTACAAAGGCTTAACGAATAAGTTCCAATAATTCGAAAGCACTACACTAGCGCCCCACCCGCTCCCACACGTTCTCGTTGCGCACCACCTCGTACCTGGCCCAGCGCACGAACTCGGCGCGGGTGCAGGCGATCTTGGCGCGCCGATGGCTGCCCACCAGCACCTTGCAGATGACGCATTCGAGCTCGGGCTCGTCGTCGCAGGTCCGAGTCTCCAGCACCTGCCACACCGCCCAGCGTTTGCCGAATTCGCCGTTGCTGTAGGTTGCTCCGAGCTTTATTTTCAGTCCGTTCATGGTTCTTCCGAGTCGCGACTGCGCATGGTAACCTTGGCCGCTCCAACGCGCCAGAGTCGGATTTGATATGAACCCGGATCATTCATTAGAGCAAAACACCGTTGTAGGAGCGGCGCCCTCGCCGCGATTTGCGGCCGCATTCGCGCCGGGGCGGCGCTCCTACAGAAGCCCGCCGCCCACCCGAAAATCCAAATGGATAGTTTGAGATGAAATACCACGACCTGCGCGACTTCATCGCGCAACTGGAAAAGCAGGGCGAACTGAAGCGCGTCAAGGCTGAAGTCGATCCGCACCTGGAAATGACCGAAATCTGCGACCGCGTGCTCAAGGCGGGCGGGCCGGCCATCCTGTTCGAGAATCCCAAGGGCCACACCATACCCGTGCTCGGCAACCTGTTCGGCACGCCGAAACGGGTGGCCATGGGCATGGGCGAGGACAGCGTGGAAGCGCTGCGCGAGGTGGGCAAGCTGCTGGCTTTGCTGAAGGAGCCGGAGCCGCCCAAGGGCTTGAAGGACGCCTGGGACAAGCTGCCGGTGCTGAAGCAGGTGCTCAACATGGCGCCGAAGATCGTCTCCGGCGCGCCGTGCCAGGAAGTCGTGTGGGAGGGCGACGACGTCGACCTCGCCAGGCTGCCGATCCAGACCTGCTGGCCGGGCGACGTGGCGCCGCTCATCACCTGGGGCCTGGTGGTCACGCAGGGCCCGCACAAGCCGCGGCAGAACCTGGGCATCTACCGCCAGCAGGTGATCGCCCGCAACAAGGTCATCATGCGCTGGCTGCCGCATCGCGGCGGCGCGCTGGATTTCCGCGACTTCTGCGCGGCCAATCCGGGCCAGCCGTTCCCGCTCGCGGTGGCGCTGGGCGCGGACCCCGCCACCATACTGGGTGCCGTGACGCCGGTGCCGGACTCCCTCTCCGAATACCAGTTCGCCGGCCTGCTGCGCGGCGCCAAGACCGAAATCGTGAAGTGTATGGGCAGCGATCTGCATGTGCCCGCCTCTGCCGAGATCGTGCTGGAAGGCCACATCATGCCCGGCGAGACGGCGCTGGAAGGCCCCTACGGCGACCACACCGGCTACTACAACGAGCAGGAAACCTTCCCGGTTTTCACCATCACCCGCATCACCATGCGGCGCGACCCCATCTACCACAGCACCTACACCGGCAAGCCGCCGGACGAACCGGCCGTGCTCGGCGTGGCGCTCAACGAGGTGTTCGTGCCGCTGCTGCAAAAACAGTTCCCGGAAATCACCGATTTCTACCTGCCGCCGGAAGGCTGCTCCTACCGCCTCGCCGTGGTGAGCATGAAAAAGCAGTACCCCGGCCACGCCAAGCGCGTGATGTTCGGGGTATGGAGCTTCCTGCGCCAGTTCATGTACACCAAGTTCATCATCGTGGTGGACGACGACATCGACATCCGCGCCTGGAAAGAGGTGATCTGGGCCATGACCACCCGCGTCGACCCGGCGCGCGACACGCTGCTGGTGGAGAACACCCCCATCGACTACCTCGACTTCGCCAGTCCGGTTTCCGGACTCGGCAGCAAGATGGGGCTGGACGCCACCAACAAGTGGAAAGGCGAAACCGCGCGCGAATGGGGCACGCCCATCGTCATGGACGAGGCGGTGAAAGCGCGGGTCGATGCCATGTGGCAGGACCTCGGCCTGTAGTCTGGAGAATCGCGTTGGACCAACCTCAAGACGTGCGCACCTGCCTGTACGACGCAAAACAACTCGAAGCCGTGCTCGACGACATGGCGCGCCAGGCAGCCGGTTTGCTCACCGGCAGGACGCGCGTGATGCTGGTCGGCATCCTGCGCCGCGGTGCGCCTCTGGCGCAAATACTGCTGGCACGCCTAAGGGACACCTACGGGCTGCCCGAACCAGGCTTGATCAACCTGCAAATCAAGCGCTACGCCGACGACCTCACCCTGCTCTACCCGCAAACCCAATTCACCGAAAACCCCGAACACGCCGCGCTGGACCTGTCTGGCACGACCTTGCTGGTGGTGGATGACGTGATGTACCGCGGCCACTCGATGCTGCGCGCGGTCGAGTACCTGGCGGGCAAGCAGCCCGCGGAAATCCGCACCGTGGTGCTGGTGGATCGCGGCGCGGAGAAATTGCCGGTGCGCGCCGACGTGGTGGGCGTGCGGCTGGACGTGGCGCCGGGCAATATCATCGAGTGCAACGTGCCGCCATACGAGGCTGCGTTTCAGATCGATCTGGTACAGCCGGGCAGGGGGTAGCGCTCGCCCTCCGTTCGGTCCGGGTCACCTGCGCTGCTCGCCACGCCGGGCGTTGCTCCAAAGGGGACTCCGAGGTTCTAACCGCTCGACTACCGGGTTAGATGGAGAGAAGATATCATGCCGATTTGGCTTTGAAGGCAGGGCATAAACATGTTGGACTACGCGAATCTCCTCGGCGTGTCGGCCGGTACGCTCACCACCGCCGCTTTCGTGCCGCAGGCGCTCAAAATCTGGCGGTCGAAATCGGCCAAGGACGTTTCCTACGGGATGTTCCTGATTTTCAGCACCGGCGTATTGTTGTGGCTGCTATACGGCATCGCCATCGGTGCCGCTCCGGTTATAATTACCAACGTGATCACCCTGGCGCTGTCCATCCTGATCGTCATCCTCAAGATTAGATACCGATAAGCCGCGTTCCGGCGTTTCGCGCCACGTGCCTGAATGCCGGAACAGCAGGCAAGAGAAGGAGCCTAAGTTGAAATTCCCGTTCTTCCTTTTGTTTTCCATGATCGCGGTGAACGTCACCTGCGCTGCGCTGGTGCTGCAACTCGACATGCTGATTTTTCACGATCCCGTGGCGAAGATCGTCGCGTGGATTTTCGCTGCGGCTTCGTGGGTGCTGGTATTCGTGTTCAGGAACAAGTGACCGCAGGCTCCTAGTCACGCAATGTTGTGATGATTGTCGATCAGCCGCTGATCGACCAGGTTCTGCAGCACGATCGTCTGGCCGGGCTGCATGTCGCGGAATTGTACGCCGTAGCAGATGACTTCCCGGCCCGCGGCGCCCGGCTCGGTCGCCCGCGTCACCTTCTGGATCACCGCCTGCACCGACACGCTGGCTTCGTAGTTGTCGGGCTCGATATTGAAGCTGAACGCCGCCCGGATCACATCGTTTGGGCCGCCCAGTTCGTGGCGCGACTCGATCAGCGCCCCGCCCGTGCCGATGTCGACGATGCTCGCCGGCAGCCAGTCGGCCTTGGCCCCGTCCTTGGCGGCGGCGACCTTGGCCGGAATGTCGACCCTGACCCGTTCGCCCTTGCGTATCACCGCGCCGCGGATCAGCGTGGGGAAGGACAGGTGCAGGTAGGCGAAGGGCGACACGCACACCCGCACGACCTCGCACCGGAACGTGAACACCGTCGACCCGGAAAACGCCCGCACTTCGACCATGGCGCCGTCCGGCACCGGCAGCGGCAGGCCGTTGACGATGGGGGTCTTGACCAGCAGGCTCTCGCCCTTGAGGTAGCCGATCAGGCTGGTGAAGTGATGCTGATGGTCGTGCGGCGGCAGCAGCTCGATCTGCACGCGCTCGCCGACCTGCAGGCGCATGTCGTCGAAGCTGAAATCGGTCAGCGGAAAACGCGCCGCCTGGGGAAGTTGCTGGTCCACTCTGCTTCCTGGCTTCCTTTGCTATCGGGAGTCTGTCACAACCGGCTGACCCTACCGGCGCGGTTATGTCTTTAGCGTCTTGAGCAGCCCGATGGTGTGTCCGTCGGGATCGGCGAACATGGCGAAGGCGCCCACGTCGGGGATCGGCGTGGGCGGCACGATGGTCTTGCCACCGAGCCGCGCGGCGCGGTCGAGATACGCCTGAAGATCATCCACCTGCACATAGAAGGTGACCCAGGACGGCATGCCTTCCTTCGTTTGCATGATGCCGCCATTGATGCCGCCCGCGCCTCCGGTCTTCACCATGGCGTATTGCGGATTGCCGGCGTCTATCTTCCAGTTGAACAACTCGGCGTAAAAGCCCTGCAGGCCCTTCGCGTCTTTCGATCCGATTTCCCAGTGTACGACGGGGTGATCCATGATCAAGCCTCCATTTCGATGGTGTATTTTCCCTGTTGTGCGGCGCTGTTCGCACGCGCCCGCCGGTACAGCGCCTGCTGGCCGGCGGCCGTATTTTCCGCCTTGCCGCGCCATGCCTTGAGCGCGGCCGACTGCAGGGCGCGTGCGTAGGAAAAGCTCAACTGCCATGGCCGGCTTCCCGGCGCGGTGTTGAGGGCGTTGAGGTTGGCGCTGGCCGCCCGGTCGCTTTGCCCGCCGGAGAGGAAGTTGATGCTGGGAACGGCGGCGGGCACGGCGCGGCGCAGGACGGCAAGGGTGGCGGCGGCGACTTCATCGGGCGTGGCCTGCACGGCGCAGTCCTTGCCGGGCAGCACCATGTTGGGTTTCAGCAGCATGCGTTCGAGGATCACGCGATGGCGGTGCAGGGCGTGGAACACCGTTTCCAGCACTTCCTGCGTGACGTACTCGCAGCGTTCCATGGTGTGGTCGCCGTCCATCAGCACCTCCGGCTCCACGATGGGCACCAGCCCGGCTTCCTGGCAAATGGCGGCGTAGCGCGCCAGCGTATCGGCGTTGGCCTCGATGGCGCGCGTCGAAGGCAGGCCTTCGCCGATGGTTATTACCGCGCGCCACTTGGCAAACTTCGCGCCCAGTTCCTTGTAGCCGGCCAGCCGTTCGGCGAGCCCGTCCAGACCCTGGGTGATCTTGTCGCCGGGGAAATGCGCCAGCGCCACCGCGCCCTTGTCCACCTTGATGCCGGGAGCTATGCCCTGCTCTGCCAACAGCTTCGGGAAAAGGAAGCCGCCGTCGCTCTTCTGCTGCAGCGTTTCCTCGAAAAGAATGACCCCGCCGATGAACTCGTTGAGCCCGGGGGTGGTGAACAGCATGTTGCGGTAGCTGCGCCGGATTTCTTCGGTGGACTCGACGTCCACGCTGGCCAGACGCTTGCCTATCGTGCCCGCGCTTTCGTCGGCGGCAAGTATGCCCTTGCCGGCTACGGCCAGTTGGGCAATGGTCTGGTCCATCTCTAGTCCTAACATGGCGGTCTCCATCATTGGCGGATGCTGCTCGCAGCGAGTTCGCGTCGCATGGCCGGGGCTTTAAAATATAGACCATATTTCCGGCCTGACGCGGGTCCGATGCAAGGCTCCCGCCCGCATCGCAGCTACTTGGCCGGCCCGACTGGTGCTATACCTGAAGTCTGGCAATCAACTGGTTGGGTGCGAGCGATGAAAATTGCAGACCTGGTTCGGCACTGGGGGGCAACTTCAGGGGGTGTCCTTGCCGCGGGCGAGTATCGGGTCCGCCTGCCCGTGAGTGCCGCGGCACGGATTGCGGCTCTGGCGGAGATGTACCCGCCCCGCAGCGCAACGGAGATCATCGGCGATCTGGTGGCCGCAGCCCTGGACGAACTGGAGGCGGCGCTGCCCTATGTCCCGGGCGACAAGGTTGTCGCCGAGGACGACTGCGGCGACCCTATCTACGAGGACGTTGGCCCTACACCGCGCTTCATCGCGCTTGCGGGCAAATATCGCGAGGTGCTTGAAGCGCAAACGCCAGAGCAGGAAGGGTAGAGCTGGCCGCGCCTGCTCCTGAAGGCCTGCTAAGCGGCGGCCTGCAGCATGGTGCGGTTGCGGCCGGCGCGCTTGGCGTCCAGCAGTGCCGCGTCGGCGCGCGATAGCGCCATGTTTTCACTGCTGTCGGCGCGGCTGTATTCGCTCAAGCCGCCGCTCCACTCCAGCTTGTGCACCACGCCGCTGGTCAGTTCCAGGGTCTTGGGCATGCTGGCGCGCAGGCGTTCCGCCAGTTCCGTGGCTCTCTTCAGCGGGGTGTTGGGGAACAGCACGCAGAATTCGTCGCCGCCCAGACGGGCAACGAAATCGCTGGCGCGCAGATGGTCCTTGAGCGCCTTGCCGAATTGCACGATCAGAGCGTCTCCCGCGTCGTGCCCGAAGGTGTCGTTGACCTGCTTGAAATTGTCGATGTCCAGGATCAACAGGCTGTGGGTCCACCCATCGGCCAGCGTCTTGTACAGCTCGCGCTGCTTTTCTTCGAAGCTGCGCCGGTTGCTGACTTGCGACAGGTGGTCCAGCGCGGCTTCGTTGGCAACCTGGCGTTGCTTGCCCACCATCATTTTGCCCAATTGGTAGAGCAGGTCGAACGTCTGGGCGAAATCGCCAAGGCTCGCCGGGTAACTCTTGCGCAGGCGGTTGTGGCGAATGTCCCCGAACATGGTGAGGATGGCGCGCATGTCGCTCTGCAGTGTCTTGCCCAGCACGAAATACAGGGCGCCGCTCACCATCGCGACCAGCAGCGTGGCCAGCAGCCATGCCTCAAAGAAAACCCGGTCGTTGGCCGCGCCGATTCGGGGCGGCGCGGCCTGGTGCCACATCGCCACGCGCCACGTGGTGCCGGCCAGGTCGACCAGCTCATTGGGGGTCGCGGTTTTCAGGCTTTCGTCGCCGTGCCGCAACAGCACGCTGTGGGCGCCGCTGACGTTGAATTGTTGCAGTTCGGCATAGCCGATGGACGCGGGCATGGCATCGAATATCGCCCGGAGTTGCGGAATTTGCTGGTCGATGACCACGAACCCGCGCAAGTTGCTTTGCGCGTCGGTGACCGGATGCACCGTGCAGGCTTCGAGCGGTGCCGAAGCGCTGGCTTTTTTTGGCTGGGTTGCGCCGGTGCCGTAGGGCTGGCGTGAATAGACCGTGTACAGCGGATCCGCGAAATAGGTCGTTACCGTGGTGTTGTTGACGGGCAGCAGGCGCACCTCCGCGTTCGGGTAGAAGGCGCGGATGTTGGCTTGTTGCGCAAGCCGCTGCGGCTCCGATCCGCTGCTCAGGCTGCCGATGGTCTGCGGGTGCGTGGCGATGTGAGCGGCGGCATTACGCAGGGCATCCGTAAGAGAGAGGATGCGCTCGGTAGCAATGCGCCGAGCGTCCGTCGCCTCTGTCGAATGCTCGGCGGGTATCTGCGCCATCCCTTTTTGGTGGAGCAGGTACACGACGCTGCCGACAGCGAGCTCCAGCGCCAGGAATGCCACCAGGCAAGCGCGCGCCAGGGATAGTTTGATCTGAGGTAGTGCCATGCCAATAGGGACGAAAACTCTTTAAGTAAGGTCGACTTATACGGACGTCCCTGCGAGTGTCGGGCTCGCTTGTTTTGTTATTTCCCGGTGATGCCATCCTTGCTGCCGAGGCTGGTCCGGACATCAAGACCTAAGCAATTAGCGTGCCGGTAGGCCTATGGGCATGACTATTTGAAGATAACGATGTCCGGTTATGGGGCGGCGTCCGCAGTCTGTAAAATCTGCCGACAACAATGGCGCCGCCCGGCTGTTCTTGCTTAGTGTTTCCCGGTGCTGCCGAATCCGCCCTCGCCGCGCTGGCTCGCGACGAAATCGTCGACTACGTTGAACCCGACCCGCTCCACCGGCACGATCACCAGTTGCGCGATGCGCTCCAGCGGATTGAGTATGAAAGGGGTGTGGCTGCGATTCCAGCAGGAGACGAACAACTGCCCCTGGTAGTCCGAATCGATCAGGCCGACCAGGTTGCCCAGCACGATGCCGTGCTTGTGGCCCAGCCCCGAGCGCGGGAGCACCATGGCCGCCAACTCCGGGGTGTCGATGTGGATCGCGATGCCGGTGGGAATCAGCTCGGTATGGCCCGGTTGCAAGGTGAGCATGTGGTCGATGCAGGCGCGCAGGTCCAGACCGGCGGAACCGGGCGTGGCGTAGGCCGGCAGATGCTCTTTGAGGCGCGGGTCCAGAATCTTGAGGTCGATTTTTCTCATACGTTCCTTCGGTCGGGTTTTATGCTTCTGCGGAAGGCTGGTGCGCGCGGTACAGCTTGGCGATGTGCTGGATCAGTTGCCGCGCCAGCACGATCTTGGCGGCGCGCGGCAGAGGATGCGCGCCTTCGTCGTCGAACAGGATCAACTCGCCTTCGTCGGCTCCCAGGGCGTGCTGCACCAGGTTGGCGGCGAGCAGCGGCAGGTTCTTGCGGCGTCGTTTGAGTTCGGCGAACTCGTACAGGTTCTCGCTTTCCGCCGCGAATCCCACGCAGAAAGGCGGATTCGGGAGATTCACCACGTTGGCGACGATGTCCGGGTTGGGCGCCAGCTCCAGCGTGAGAATGTGCGCGTCTTTCTTGATCTTCTGCTCGCTCGGGTTCAGCACGTAGTAGTCGGCCACTGCCGCGACGCCGATGAAAATGTCCATGCCCTCGACGACGTCGTTCACCGCGTTCAGCATTTCCTGCGCGCTGGTGGCGCGGATCAGCCGCGCGGCGGGCGGCGGCGCCAGGCAACTGGGGCCGCTTACCAGCGTCACCTCGGCACCGGCTTCCAGCGCGGCGCGCGCCACGGCGTACCCCATCTTGCCGGAACTCAGGTTGGTGATGCCGCGCACGGCGTCGATGGCCTCGAAGGTCGGACCCGCTGTCACCAGCACGCGCCGGCCCTGCAGCAGCTTGGGCTGGAAGAAAGACTCGACCTCTTGCACCAGCGCCTCGGCTTCCAGCATGCGCCCGATGCCGGTTTCGCCGCATGCCTGCGCCCCGCTTGCCGGGCCCAGCACGGCTACGCCGTCGCGCTTGAGCTGGGCAATGTTGCGCTGCGTGGCGGGGTTTTCCCACATCTGCCGGTTCATCGCCGGCGCCACCAACAGCGGGCAAGCGCGCGCCAGGCAAAGGGTGGAGAGCAGGTCGTCGGCGCTGCCGTGCACCAGCTTGGAAATGAAATCCGCGCTGGCCGGGGCGATCAGCGCGGCGTCGTTGTCGCGCGTGAAGTCGATGTGCGCCATACCGTTGTCGATGCGGTCGTCCCACAGATCGGTGAATACCGGCTTGCCGGAGAGTGCCTGCAGCGTGGCGGGGGTGATGAACCGGCAGGCGGCCTGGGTCATCACCACCTGCACCTCGATGCCGCTCTTCACCAGCAGGCGCGCGAGTTCCGCCGCCTTGTAAGCGGCTACGCCGCCGGTGATGCCAAGGAGCAGGCGTTTGTTGGCCAGACTGTCCATAGTTGCTGTGTATTCCCAGATTGAGCGTACGAAATGCGGTCGCCGCGGCGTTTGCTTATCCCTATGATTATTTTGCCTTGTCGCAGGCTTTGGGTTCTAATATGCCGTGACGCGATCACCCATTTTACGTGAAAGGCTATGCGATGGCGATCACCGACTGGCCGGAGCAGGAAAGACCGCGCGAGAAGCTGCTGGGCAGGGGTGCCGCCAGCCTTTCCGACGCGGAGTTGCTGGCGATTTTCCTGCGCATCGGGATGCCCGGAAAGAGCGCGGTCGACCTGGCGCGCGAGTTGTTGGGCCGGTTCGGCAGCCTGGCGTGCCTGTTCAATGCCAGCCAAGCCGAGTTTTGCCAGGTTCCCGGCATGGGCCCGGCCAAATATGCCCAGTTGCAGGCTGTCGTGGAAATGGCGCAGCGTGCGTTGGGGGAGGAAATGCGGCAGCGTGACTTCCTCGCCTCGCCCCAGGCGGTGCGCGATTACCTGCGCCTCAACCTGCAGGGCAGGGAGCACGAGGTGTTCGCCGCCTTGTTTTTGGACGCGCAGAACAGGGTCATCGCCGTCGAGGAGCTGTTCCGCGGCACCCTGACGCAGACCAGCGTGTATCCGCGCGAAGTCGTCAAGCGGGCGCTGTTCAACAACGCCGCGGCGCTTATTTTCGCGCACAACCATCCATCCGGCGTGGCCGAGCCCAGCCGCGCCGACGAGACGCTGACGGCGGCCCTGAAACAGGCGCTGGCGCTGGTCGACGTCAAGGTGCTGGACCACTTCATCGTGGCGGCCGGCGTAGCGCCTCTGTCCCTGGCGGAACGCGGGCTGCTGTAAAGATGTGGTGACGGGGGAGTATTTTCCAATCCAGACATGAGCCTGAACGAAGGTGGTTTGTGAGGTGTTTCTCAGGCGGCGCGTTGTTGGGTTTTGTTGATCAATTGAAAGAGTTTGGCCCTGGCCTCGTTGAGGTGTTGGGC
>Ga0299912_10000225_pt1 | contig 57418 bp, 62 predicted proteins | sample RVTome_2_FD_207667 | JGI IMG/M metagenome (GOLD analysis project Ga0299912, IMG submission 207667) | Soil microbial communities from uranium-contaminated site in the Upper Colorado River Basin, Wyoming, United States - RVT95D214 (version 2) ... | reverse complement strand
GGTATTTGTAAAAAGAAATTATTTCATTTTTAGAATAGGAGAGTTTTTCAGGAATCATTTTTTCCAGATAATCTTTTAATTCAGAAAAAACCTTTTCGGATTTCCCCCTGGGGGGTAAGGGGGGTATCTCTTCTAGTACTTTACTTTCCTTTACTTTACTTTCCTTTACTTTACTTTCCTTTACTTTCTTGTTTTGGTCGGGCGAACTATTTAAAAGTTCGGGTGAACCTTTAGAAACCTTTTCAAAGTAACGCTCTTTTCTTTCTCTCGCCTTCTCTCTATTGCCGGAAACACTCTTGAAATTTTCTTGAATAATATCTGTCGTTACCACACCAGGGGAACATTCTTTGATAAGCTCACAATCATTTTTTAAACATAGGATAAAAGCCTCAAACTCGTCCATAGAAAGCCCGATGTCTGAGGCTATAGATGCAGCATTGTATTTTTTTGAAATATCCAAACAACAATTATCAGCCTGGGCTATTCTGTTATTTAAAGCCCAGAACCTGCCTTCCCCAGCCCAACCGAATTGAACCCTCAACATTTTAAATTTTGGATGTTGATCCGCATTGGCGTAGTGCTGATAAAAGTCAATATTGTTTTTCATTTAAATCCCCGTTCTTTGTTTGTCACATTATCAACTTTTTTGGATATCATGATTTGAACCTTACTTTTCTGTTTTTTATAAGATTATCAATGGCTTCTCTGGCTTCTCTGGCTTCTTTCCTATCAAAATGCAAAGCGATTTTTAGAAGTATCCATCCCATATCAGTGAATAAAAACCCATTTTTAATTAACAAACCAACCGGGGCATCTATGCTTTTGTTGGTTTCTATTTTGTGGTGAACGTCACAAAGCGTTATAAGTTGATCGCTTTCTATTTCCCATGGTTCTAAGTTTTGATATGACAGGTGATGTATCTGCAATGGTCTATCTTTTGCTCCACAAGCTTGACACGACCAATTATCCCTTTCCAAAATTTCCAGCCGTTTCTTTTGCCATCTTGGGTCCAACAGTTTTTCTTTGTAAGATTTTTTCATTTTGATACCCCAAACCGTTTGTCAAGCATCTACAACCCCAGCTCGTCCAAAAGTTCCCGGTTCAACCGCTCGTATTCTTCATGAGTTTTTGCCTTTTCTGAAATCTCAGCTTTCCGGCGCTCGTATTCCTGCCAGCGTTCCCATTCCTGCCAGTTTTCCGGGTAATATCTTTTCTTGATCGCAAAAATTGTCATAGTGTCACCCCCGTAGGCCAACCAGCCTTAACATGATGCCAGGCCCTCCACGCCATCAACCCAGCCTCCGCCACATCATGCCGGGTGAACATATGGGCGTGATGTGGCATCAACACCTTCGCCTTTTCCACATACTGTTTTTTATCCCCATTGACACTGCCAATGAGACCCTTCCGCCATTCAGCCGGGGAACACAGAAGATGATCAATCTTGAAAACATGGAGGAGCGTGTGCCACATCTCCATATTCCGGATCAGGACCTCGACTGATTTGACATCCCGCTCGTTTGGCCTGAACCAGACTTTTTCAAGGATGGCAAGTTTGACAGAAAACTGTTCACACAAAATTTTGACAGCAGTTTCTGCGTTATCCGTGTCCTTAAAACTGTGTTTGATGAGATCGGATTCAGATATGGCCACCAGAGCACCTTTTACCCCCGGGTCAATGCCGAATACTGCAATTGGTTTTCCCATTATCTAACCTCCATTTCTGATTTCGCAACTGAGAGTAAAGAGCGATAAGCATCAAGATTGGCATGAAGCCGCTTAATGTTCTCCTTACAGGCATTAAAAATCGCCTCTGAAACCTGGTATTCAAACCGGTGATTTACAGCCTCACCTTTTGACAAATCCGGTATCAGGGTGATAGGGATACCCTCTTTTTTCAGTTTCAAAATTGCCTGTGATTTTGCAATAAGATAGGCCCTTTCTTTACCTGCCATATCTTCGGCTAACTTAGGATATTCAGAAAGGGTTTTTTCGAGTTCCCGGCATTTTTGAATATATGCCGATTTGAGAATCCCTATGTCCTGATGATCTTTCATAATTTAATCATGGTTCCCCGCTGCCTTTCGGCACCTTGTATCAGGTGGGAGGTAAAGACTGTCCATGGCCAGCCCGGAGGTAGAATATGAAACACCACATTGGGTGGGAATGATCTCATTTTCTGTTGATGACACATAAAAAATATCCGCCAACACATGCCATCATGATTCCGATTGTTGCCAGAATTAACTGGCTTTTTACATCCTGGGTCTCACACATGGTTAGGCAAATCGCTGATATTGCCAGGGCTGCAGAAATGTTTGTTAAAATTCTTTTCTTTTTCACATACCCTCCTGTTTTTTTGTAGAGGTATGGGCACTCTTTGGCCTATCTTCCAGGGTGCCCATATTTATCCTCGCAGAACTCCATAATCCCTGACCGCATACCGTTGGTCCTCGTTTCGTGAGGCGGCTGACCCCCTTTGTGCGTTCTTTTTTTCCCTCCTTCGGGTCTTGAAATCCCACCACAGTTTCCCAAAACCCATTTAAAATTAAATATTTGACTTCGTTCTTACCTTTATGTTTCCAACCGGGCCGCCATTCCTGTTATCCCCGAGTCAACGGGGTTTCCGTGGTCGGTTCAGCACGGACATTCCTAACCAAAATCCTGAAAACTTTCCTGAGTTCTTTCGGGGAAGCCTCCATTATAAAAATTATTTCTATCCCGGTCATGACACTGATTTTTTTTGCCATCCGGTATGTAATGGGACTTTTCCCTGACAGGAGTAAAGACACGAGCGCGTCAGATACTCCCAGGATTTTTTTTATTTCCGTCTGTTTGAATTTCATGGCATCAATTTATTCTAAAAATTTAGCAGAGTCAAGGGTTTTTAAAAAAATTAAAGATTTTAGCGGCCTATGAAATGTATGCTTGAAAAAATATTTGACATCTGGATGATTTTCTGATTCAATAACCATCAGGAATCCCACCACAGTTTCCCAAAACCCTCCAGACAAGGAGGGCAACATGAAAGACCAATTTCACGAAAAGCCGGACAAACAGCCGGTTTTTCAATTCCACGCACATTCCAATTATTTCACACCCCCGAAACCGGTTTGGATTTCTCCGCCGGTTCATGAGCCATTTCTTTTTTCATCCCCAGGGGCCTTCCATCTTTACCCCGTCCAGAATTTTTTCATGGGGGTGGTAAGATGATTCAGAGGTATCACATAACCAGCCAAGCCCATGATGAAATATTCCGGACTTATATGTCCAACACAGGTTCCGGTGAAATCGCTGATCTTGCTGACAGGCTGAAGCTGCCCCGCTGGAAAGTGACCCGCCACGCCATCCGGCACGGTTGGATACAAAAACAAAAGAAAGAACCCATCTGGTCAAACCGTGAACTGGAGATACTGGAGCGCTGGGAGCATATCACCCCGGAAAGGATACAACTCCGGCTTAAGGCTGCCGGTTTTACCAGGTCTGCCTGCGGGATCGTTTTGAAACGCAAACGGCTCAGGCTGCTGGGGAATCTGCTGGGTCAGTCGGCGCATAGTCTTGCCGAGTGTTTCGGTGTGGATGTGCATTTCGTCATGAGGGCTATCAAAGATGGCAGGCTCAAGGCCAAAAAGCGCGGTACGGCAAGGACCGAACACCAAGGCGGGGACATTTGGTTTATCAAGGATCACAGTATCCGGGAATATATTTTAGAAAATGTCAACGAGATCGATCTACGTAAAGTTGATAAATATTGGTTCGTTGATATCGTGGCCGGAAAGGCGGTGAAATAATGGCAGCCCTCCGCCACATAACCGAATTGGCCTTGATCCGTGCTATACCTGACCTCACAATCGGAACTCTGAAACCCAGCCGAAAGAAAGCTCTTTTCCTTCAGCTTCAAAAAGCGGTTGACAAAGACCTGAGGAAATTCCCCCGGCCGTCCGAAGAGGACCTTAACAGGATATGGGAGACGGTCGAAAAATTCGGAAAAGAAACCGGATGGCTGAATCAAACCAGGCATGTGGGGACCCTGTTTTCGTTTTGCCTGGAAATGATAGAGAAATCAAGCTTCAAATTCAACCCGAAAATAGCTGAAACGATTAACGAAATAATCAACCATTTGGAAAATATAAACGATTTCAAATATCAATCCTGTTGGGCCGGTAGTCTTGCGGCTGAGAAATGGGCAGGGCTTTTTAAGGAGGAACGAGAATGGATCAAAATAAAGATATACGCGAAAAACTCACCCAGGCAAAAAAGGACGGGCATTTTATCTTTGTCCCGTCAACCCCGCTCCCCCAAGTAAACGGAATATTCGTCCCGGTCCTGGACATCATCAAACTGAGATCGGATGATTTTTATTCAACGTCCGGAAAATTTGGCTTGCATCATCATGCAGCCATGAAACTGGCCGATGCTGCCGGAATCCAGTGGGCGGCAGAATCCGGAAGGGTTGGGCGCATGGATAACCGGGATAATCCGAACTATTGTTCTTTCCGGGTTGTTGGCAGGTACCGGACTCAGGAAGGGTTATGGGCTGAGGTTGCAGGGCATAAGCACATTGATCTTGACGCCAAAAAGGATGCAATAGAAGAAAAATACCGGACTCAGTTTTCTTTTAAAATCAAGGATTCCAAAGCAGGTAAGGGAAAAGCCCCCTGGCCAGCCGACGAAAAAGAGTTTATTCGATATTACACCGAACGGGACATGAACCAGATCAAAGAGACCCTGGACGAACGATGCGAGTCAGGGGCTCAGGTCCGGGTAATTCGGAATATCCTGCATCTGCCGGTTGCTTTTTCTCCATATCCAAACGATAAAAACCAGCATGATGGTATTTCGAAAAACTTTTATCTTGTCCGGTATACCCTGGATGCATCAAATCAACTCGTACAGCAGGCACAGCTTGCCAGCTTCCAGCAGGCGATACTCGGCATATATGGGCAGTCTGTTCCGGTAACAGCTCACACCCTGCCAACTCCAAAGATCAAAGAAATCCCGGCAGAAACCGAGCCGGATGACCAAGGACCGGACGAAACTGGAAACCCTACGTCTGATGAGTCTATGATTATAGATTTTGAAAACCAGTCTCCGGAAGATCAGGTAAAAACGATTGAGGCAATGGTTAAAAAGACCGGATATGCTGGACATGATGCCACGCTGAAACAATTTAAGGCACCTGTTCACAAATGGGATCCGGCCGATAGGACAGGCTATTTAATTCACATCATGGAAGAAGGGAGAAAAAAATAATGGGAACCAGAATATTGCATTTTGCTGACGTTCATGCAGAAGAAAAAAACAGTGAAGAAATCCAGCGGTGTCTTGACTTCATGGTTAATGCCGCAGAACAGAAACGCCCGGATGTAATTATTTGTTCAGGGGATGTGACGAATAGTCAATATTTAGCGGCTGATACAAAGTCTGCAAAAATGATATCTAGAGTCTTCCGGCAATTGTCTGATGTCGCACCAGTGGCCGTGGTCTGCGGAACATTTTCGCACGATGGGCAGACCCCTGAACTTTTAAAATATGTTTCCGGGAAAAATCCGATCCATGTCAGTACAAAGCCTGAACAGATTTTCCTTGTACGTTCTGATGTAATGGTTAATGGCATTGCAGCATCATCGTATATGTGGGAAGATGGGGAACGCGTTTCAATTCATGGGGGTGTTTGTCTCGTTGTCACTCAGATACCGCCGCCAACAAAAGAGAATTGGAAAAACCGCCAAGGAGCCGAAACTGATAATCAGAACATTTCCCAGGCCATGGGTGCAATATTTGCCGGGTTCAATCAGATGGCAAAAAGGTTCCGGGCCCCCCACATCCTGAACGGTCATTTTTCCATGAAGGGGTCAAAAATTTCCGAGACTCAGACTTTGCCCGGCACTGACATTGCCATAGAAAGTGTCTCGCTATCAATGGCTCAGGCTGATATAAACCTTCTCGGCCATATTCACATGGCTCAAGGATACAGCATCTCCCCAGGAAAGAACGCCTTTCACGCCGGATCAATCTTCCGGAAAGATTTCGGGGAACAAAATCAGGTTAAGGGCTTCTACATTCATGATATTTGTGATGACAACGAACCAGACCGGCATGAGTTCATCCAGACCCCTACCCGCGAAATGATTCAGGTCAATTTTAACTGTGTCGCAAACCCGGACCACCTGAATGAAAATTTTATCATGAATGTCGTTGGTCAAATCCTTTACAATGGCGGTAGTGCTGCACCCGGCTACTGGGCAAAAGTGAAAATCACACTCTGGATAGATGACATCCGCAGGATTAACCAGTCAGCATTAAAGCAGGCAATCAAAGAAGCCGGGGCCGATAATGTCATTCTGGAAATCGACCGGGTGCGCCGGGAGAATTCCCGGGAAGAGGAAATCATTAAAGCTGAATCCCTGATCGATAAAGTCCGGGCCCTGGCAAACCACCGGAGCCAGCCCGTACCGGCCGGCGTATTTGAAATGCTGGAAAATGTGGAGGCCATGAGTCCTGCCGACCTGGTTAAATACTGTCAGGCACGGCTTAACCAGGACAAACCGGCCGTCACCGTCAATGAGACAGAGATTGAAAGGGAGGTGGCATGATGGATATGAGAAGAATTGAGGCGGCGATTGAAGGCGCTCTTGTTAAAATGATTCAATCCGGAGAAGTTTTTAAGCTTCCCTATGATAAAAAAATAGACATCTCCCAGGAGTTACATTCCGCTTTATCCGTCGTTGATTATGAACGGGTCCGCTCGAAGATAACAGAGCTTCTTGAAATAGAACTCGCACAGAAGATTGTCAATAAAATAGTCACAGAAATGGGAAACGATATAAAAAAGCTCATGGAGAACGCAACTATCCGAGATGACTTTAGATTCCTTTTGAGGAAAGGCGTTGAAACCATTCTTGAGAAAGTGAGGGAATAATTATGGCAAACCTGCAATATATAAAAGCAAAAGGATCATACGGCATCCATTACGGCCTGGGCCTTGATGAAATAGCGGTCAATTTTGAACACATTTCAGGCCTGATCAACCTGGCCGGGGCCAACGGAACATCTAAAACCACATTCATGGAAATGCTCTCTCCTTTCCCGGTGTTCCCGAGCCGTCAGCAAAAGAACCCGCAAAAGTACAATTTCAAAAAGCAGTTCAAAGACAGGAACTCTTACAAGGAAGTCTGCTACCTCCACCAGAGCAAAACCTACGTTTTCAGGGTAGAGATCCCGGCAGGTACAACCATGTCACCGGAAGGGTTTATAACCTGTGATGGCGTGCCCATGGTTAAGGGTAAAATCAGCGAATACAAGCGGGTGGTGTCTGAGCTATTCGGTTCAGAAAAATTATTCTACTCATCTATTTTCTCCTGCCAGGGTGGACAGAAATTAACCGATTTGACCGTGGGAGATTTCAAGAATCTTTTGATAGAACTCCTGGGCCTGAAAAAATATACCGAATACTGGCATAACACCGGAGCCGTGATCAAAGAATGTGAATCAGCCCTTGCAGAAGTCCTCCGGGATCTGGAATTTTATTCTGAGAAAGAGACTGAAATCGAAAAGAATGGAAAATCACTTGAGTTGAATCACTTCTCCCTTGAACAAAGACAGATTGAAATATCGGGAATAGAAAAAAATATTGCAGAAGCCAAAGTGAAAATATCCGTCCTGCAGAAAGAACTGTCCGAATCAGAAAGACAGGAAGCCGTTGTCCAGGAAAAACAGAAACAGTTTAATGCTCTCACGGATCAGATTGTTACCCAGAGAGCCGAAACAGCGGAGATGGTCCGGAAATGGGGTGAGTACCGACAGTCTTATTATACCGAAACAAAACCATACTCGGATTTGATAAAACAGAAAGATGAAATACTAAATGCTTCTTCCGGCCTGGAATCTGCTAAGGCAGAAGTTGAAAAACTGAATGCTGAACTGGCGTCACTGACCGAACAGGGAACGGACAAGAAAAACCGGATCGGAAGTATTGAAGTCGCAATCTCAAAACTTGAATCTGACCGAGTGTTGAATCAGAACAATCCTGAAATAAAAATTCTGAGAGATCAGATGGCCAGGGTGAAGACAGATATAATCAGGGTCAAAGACAAAATTATTTTATCAGAGAGCAAAACCAGCGTCCTTGTCCTTGCCCCAGCAATAAAAGTCCTTGATAAAGAGCTTGAACAGTTTGCACAGGCTGAAACCTTGCTGACAAAACGTCCAGGACTTTGCACAATCGATGAATGTCCGTTTATTAAGGATGCTCTGGAAAAGATTTCCGGGAAAGCCGGTAAGCAAAAAGAGATTACCGCAAGCAGAGAGCTGACAGAAAAATTGATTGCAGATGAAAAGCTCGTTCTCGAAAAGCTGTCAGAAGAATCCTCATTGTTATCAAAAGAGCTTTTATCTATACAAACCGACCTGGAAAAACAGACAGAAGAAGTCCAGGCGTGGGACAAAGATATCAAGGCCAGGATAGATTGGCACACTACAGAGAAAACAAGACTCTCAACAGAAAAAGACACGCTCACCCTGCTTTATAAAGATGTGTCTGGCAAATTGACATCTTGCTTGTCTCAGATTGCATTGTTTGAAGCTTTCGCCGGTAAGAAAGCAGACCTTGAAACCGCCGAAAAATTACTTGACCAGGCGGATAGAACCTTTGCTCAGAAAACAGCGGACTATAATCTTGCAGATAAAGAAATCCACGTCCGGATGATGGAGCTTGAAGAAGCTGCGGAGTCCATGAAAAATGAGATTATCTTGATCTTGCCGGCCAGAACATCAGAAGAAATAAAAACCCTGTTGAATACCGGGAATTATGTTCTGCCGGATCTTGAAGGGAAATTAAAACAGGCCCAGAAAGAAGCCGGTGATATCGAAAAATCAATTGCCGTCCTGGAAGACAAGACCAAGGCTGCGGAAAAAAATATCGAAGAAATAGCCCAGTTAAAATCACGTGAGACCTTTGTCCGGGAAGAATTGTCGAAGTGGTCCTATATCCGGGATGCCGTTTCGAAGTCCGGATTGCAGGCCCTGGAAATCTCTGCCGCTGCCCCTCTTCTCACCGGAATTGCAAACGATCTTTTACATTCTGCCTACGGTGGAGAGTTCTTCCTTGACCTTGTCACCCAGGACCCGGAGACCGGTGCGGAAATCCTTGATATCATGATTACCCGTGGAGATGGGCAGACATATTCTCTGTGTGATTTTTCGGGTGGGGAATCCGTGTGGATATTGCAGGCGTTTAAGGCTGCTCAGATCCTGGTCAATACTGAAAAATCCGGCATCCATTTTGCCACCTGCTTTGCGGATGAAGAATCCGGCGCACTGGACAAAGAGAAGGCAGAGAGGTTTATCCAGATGTACCGGGCCCTGATGGTTCAGGGGCATTTTGAAAAGCTGTTCTTTATTTCTCATATCCCCGAGTGTCAGACCATGGCTGATCACTCACTCATATTTCAACAGGGGGGTATTGTTTCTGAATCTGATATTGGGATGGTGGAGTGATGATTAAATCAGCTATTTTTTCAGAAGATAGACAGTATAGATATTCTTTGTCGAGGATATGGAGAGTGCCCGGGCAGCATATTGTATTCATCGGCCTAAACCCGTCTACCGCAATCGATGATCTTAACGACCAGATTGAGAAACATGAGCCTATATCATGGCAATGCTCAGACAAGGCCGTTAAGCTGAGAGGTGGTGAATAATGAAAGCCCTGTCAATCCGTCAACCATGGGCCTCATTAATCATTGCCGGGATAAAGCCTATTGAAAACCGGACATGGAAATCAAATTACCGGGGACCGTTATTGATTCATGCGGCTATGAAATTTGATCAGGACGGGTTCAGGTGGATATTTAATAAATACAATAAGGATCGGCGACACCCTGACTATGAAATAGCCGAACAATCGTTATATGAACGCGGCGGCATCATCGGGTCAGTTGAGATGATTGATTGTGTGACCTATCATCAGTCAGAGTGGTTTTTCGGACCCAAAGCCTTTGTCTTTGAGAATCCGAAAGATCTGCCGTTTTTGCCTTGCCCCGGAAAACTTTCTTTTTTCGATGTTGAATATGTGTTGCCGGGAATGAGCTTATAAAATGCCAATAGATTACCAAAAATATCCAGCGACCTGGAAATCTGAAATTGTTCCGAGGATCATCGCACGGGCAAAAAACCGGTGTGAGATCTGCGGGATAGAAAACAGATCCGAGGTTTATTCCTGCAAGCTCAGGATAGCGACCGGAAAGGGGAAAACCGGATATTATCAGATATGGTTCACTGATAAAAGGGACACGATCAGGATCACTCAACTTACCCGATGGATGATTAAAAAAGTCCGGGTGATTCTGACCGTAGCTCATCTTGACCACGACGAACAGAACCGGGCCGTCAGTGACGACAGGTTAATGGCAATGTGTCAGAAGTGCCACCTTGCTTATGATGCTGAAGAAAAAAGAAGGAGGGCGAACCGGAAATGACTTTTAGAACTCTCGACCTCTTTTCCGGAATTGGCGGATTCTCCCTGGCCGCATCATGGGTGTAGGGGGATGACCTGGAAATAGTTTCTTTCTGCGAAAAGGATGATTTCTGCCGGCGGATACTGAAAAAGTATTGGCCGGATGTGCCTTGTCATGACGATATTAAAACGTTAACTGTTGACACGCTTGTAAATGCTTGCTATAATCAATTAACTCAAACTCAAAAGGAGGAAATTGATATGGCTGCAAAATTAAAAGATTATGACGAAGCTATTAAAATGTATGAAGTTGGCTTGTCTATTCAGGATGTTGCTAATTTTTACAGCGTAACACGCCAAGCCATGTGGATGGTCTTAAAAAGAAGAGGGTGCCTTTTCCGAGATCAAAAAAAAATGGGTGCAGAAAATCATTTTTATAGAGGCGGGAAAACTTCATCGGATAGGGTTCACGACATTACGGAATCTGCAATCCGGAGCGGGATTATTAAAAAAAGCCTTATCTGCGAAAAATGTAATGGATCTCCTGTTTACAAAGATGGCCGCTCTGGCGTTCAAGCTCACCATTCTGATTATAATAAACCGCTTGATGTTACGTGGTTGTGTAAGAGTTGCCACCATGAATGGCATGAACACAACACAGCAAAAACCCTTGAAATTGAGTTGCCAAAAATGAGAAGAGAGGAGATTTGCAGCCTTGGAGGAAAAACAAAAGTATCAAAAAGAAAAGGAAATCCGGAACTCTCCGGTGGGATCGAAGGGGCAACAAATGTTGCTCTTCTCACCGGCGGGTTCCCATAATCATGCCAGCCCTTCTCAACAGCAGGTAAAAGAGCAGGAACAGAAGATGATAGCTTCCTCTGGCCGGAGATGTTACGAGTTATATCAGAAGTGCATCCCCGATGGATCATTGCGGAAAATGTGCCGGGCATTATAAGCATCGGAAAAGGACTGGTACTCGAAAGAGTGTTCACTGATTTGGAAGGCCAAGGGTATCAGGTTCAACCGTTTATTATTCCAGCTTGTGCCGTCGGCGCCCCACATAGACGGGACAGGGTATGGATTGTTGCCAACCTTACAAAGCCGGGATTACAGAAGCCCGGACTTGCCGGAAAGCGGAAACATAAAAAGGAAGATGGAAAAAGGCTGGACTGTGGATTTGAACAGCAAAATAGCCATGCTGCCCACCCCCACCTCATCAACGGGAGGCCAGGAGCCGGAGGGGAAAACAGGCCGGAAGCTGACCACTGTTTTGGGGATGCTGCCGACTATTCAAGCATCAGATGCCAAGACAGCGGCCGGATGTTCACAGGAGTACATCAACCGCAGGCGGGGATCAGGGAAAGAAAAGGTTTCGGAAATTATTCAGGATGGTCAAGGGAAAGTTGGATTGAAGCTGCAACCCGCCTTTGCTCTTTGGATGATGGGTTACCCGGAAGACTGGTGCGACCTAAGGGATGGAGAGTGAATGCTTTAAAATCGGCAGGGAATGCAATTGTCCCACAAGTTGTTTGCCCCATAATGAAAGCAATAAAGGAAATCGAATGCTCTGCCAAATAATAATAATGATCTGTTCCGGTGCCTCAATATGGGCCTTCGCCGGGACAAAATATAAACGGCTCGGGTTCATATTCGGGCTGATCGGCCAACCGTTTTGGATTTATACCACATATTCCGCCGGACAGTGGGGAATGTTCCTGGTCAGCCTTTGGTTTACCGGTAACCATGTCCGGGGGCTTTGGAATCATAGGAAATAAAATGAAACTCCGTAAACACCAACACGAATTTAATATGGCCATGGACGGCATCATCAACCGCCACCCGAAGTATAAAGACATTACCCGGATTATCCTCCCTGTTGTGCCGGGTGGGGGCAAGGGATCTGTCCCGGTTAATGCCGGTAAGCTGATCCTGGCCGGGCTGGCAGACACCATATGCTGCATAGTCCCCCGGCAATCGCTGCAAAAACAGTGCGAAGAAGTCTTCATGGACCCGTTTTCCAAGAAGCTTTTCGGGGTAAACTTGCAGGTCAGGGCATCAACAAATGAAATGTTCCCCTGCCGGGGAATGAATGGATTTGTCACGACATACCAGGCATTGGGCCAGGACAAGAACCGATATGTGCTTCAGGCAATCAAGGAACGCCGGTATATTGTAATCCTTGACGAATTTCATCATGTGGAAAAAGATTCCGCATGGCATCAGGCCGTAAATGAGATTATAGAGGCGGCCACGTTTGTGATTATGATGTCCGGGACCCTCAGCAGGGCGAATAAAAAAGAGATTGCTTGCGTAAGATATCGGAACGGCTACGTTGATCTGTCCGGGGATAAGAATACCCACGTCATCCGGTACACCAGGGCCGAGGCCATCAACGAGCAAGCGATCCTTCCAATCGATTTTCACCTGCATGATGGATCTTTCGAGTGGGAAGAATTCGACAATAACCGGGTAAAATCCGTCGATAGTTTCACAGAAGTTAAAAAAGAAGACCGGTCCAGCGCGTTATATACCGCGCTCAAGACCGAATTTGCCGAACAGTTGATGGATGCAGCGCTTGTGCATTGGCTCAAGTACAAGCAGGAGAAACCAGCATCGAAAATACTCTTTGTCTGTGCCGGGATAGATGATGCCCGGCGGTGTATTGATTATCTGAGAGGCGTTGGGATAAAAGCGCTGTTGGCCACCAGCCACGATGAAGCCGAGTGCCAGAAAAATATTGACCTATTCAAACGAAAGCTCGATGCCTTGGTCACGATTGCGATAGCTTATGAGGGGCTTGATGTCCCGCCTATCTCCCACGTCTGTATCCTCACCCGGATCAGATCAACGGAATGGATGGAACAATGCGTTTCTAGGGCAACCCGAGTATGCAAACTATCCGGCCCCTACCACTCTCAAGCCGCCCACATATTTGCACCCAAAGACCAGGCCTTTATGGAGTTTGTTTCCGTGATCGAAAAAGAGCAATCAACCAGGGCCAAGAATCCGAAACAGAGGCAAGAACAGCTCCCGCTTTTCCCGGTTGACGAGATCGAGGAAGACATGAGCGGTGGATCCGACCCAAAAGGCCCATGTATCCCGCTTAAATCTCAAATCCTTGAGCTTTCCAGACTGGTGATAGGCAAAGCCCCCTCCCTGCCCTTTGAACCCGTAAAACAAACGCCAAAAGAGCAGGAGCTGTCATTAAGGAAGAAGATAGACAAACACCTGAAAAAATATGCCTATGATCAGGGCTATGAATATCCCCAGGTGATGAGAGAGGCCAGAAGTATTTCAAACGGGAAACCACGGGATCAACTGACCCTGCCAGAATTGGAGCATTTATGGACCAGAATACAGCAGCTTTACCCGGTCCAGTGGGATGATCAGTATGTGCCTAAATCAAATTGCCCTCCGGTTTTTGATCGGCGGGAGAGCCCTGAATTTAATTTATCCGGGGAAAGGTTTTTTTGATGAAAAAATATTTATCGTTTGGGGGTGGTGTGAATTCGGTTGCAATGATGTTGATGCTCTTGGATCAGAAAGATGAGTTTGAAGCAATCTTTGTTGACCACGGAACGGACTGGCCTGAAACCTACGAATATTTCGAAATGCTTCAGGGCTGGATGAAAGATCATCGGCATAGTCAGATAACTGTTTTGAAGCCGGACGTTTATGGGTTTGACCATTTTGATCGGACCCGGATTCAAGAAGCGCCCAGAAGTGATAATTGAAAGCGGATGGCTGAAATCAAAAAAGGAGAAAGAATAATGGAACAATTTGAATTTAAATCTGACGAGTTTCAAGCGTTCAAAGCCCGAATTGGAAAAGAGTCTCAGGCTATGATTGATCGGTTAATAGACTCCATGAGTCCTGTAAAAATCGGGGATATCGTCACATCAAAGCACAGTGTGTATAAGGTTCAAATAACCCGAATACAGCCGAAAATAATTGATAGCTATGGTTATTTTGGGGATCGGCTGTCCTTTTATTTTTGGGGTATACCCGTAAAAAAAGACGGTATCACGCCCATGAAGGGCCGACTTGAGGAATCAATAAGCTGGTTTGAATTTAATGGCAAAACCTATTCTATGCCTGCATACAGAGCCATCGGGATTAAACCGGCAGACATGAGGGATATTTAAGGGGGCAGCATAAATGCAAATAGTAAACAACATCCAAATCAAATGTATAGACTGCGTGGGCGACATGCCGACAGACACCAACATAAAAAGCTTTTCCCAAAAGACCGGCCATATAAAAAATGTCTTCTGCCTGGAGGAAAATAAATAATTGAAAATCATCAGGGTTTTCCCCACAAAAACAGCGGCCACACCATCAGATGGTCTTGTCCGGATCAATACCGGTCCGGGTTTTTTTGATGAAGCCGATGAGGTTCATATTTCAGTTTTGTTTTCCTGGGATATGGCAAAAGCAGAGAGGCTTGAAAAAGAATGGCGACATGTGGCCAATGTTAAAATAGGCGGTCCCGCCACTGGTGAAAAAGGCTTTGGTTTTACGCCCGGTCTGTATGTCAAGACTGGCTATGTTTTGACTTCAAGGGGTTGTTCCAACCGGTGTTGGTTCTGTACCGTCTGGAAGCGTGAAGGATCTGAGATAAGAGAGCTACCGATCACGGAAGGATATAATTTACTCGATGACAATATCCTGGCTTGTTCTGACAGCCACATCAATGCTGTTTTTGAAATGCTGAAAGAAGGGAAAAAGAAATATAGCAAACCGATTGAATTTACCGGAGGCCTTGAAGCTGCCCGGTTAAAACCATGGCATATTGAAAAATTAAGAGACCTGCGCCCCAAACAGATGTTTTTTGCCTATGATACGCCGGATGATCTTGAGCCGTTGGTATGTGCTGGCAAGCTCCTTCTTGATGCTGGATGGACAATATCCAGCCACACATTAAGGGCTTATGTTTTGTGCGGTTATCAGGGGGATTCTTTTGATAAAGCACTGAAGCGTATGAAAGAATCCTTTGCCGCTGGGTTTCTGCCGATGGCAATGCTTTACCGGGACAAAGCTGGCCAGCGATCGCTTGACTGGATAAAATGGCAAAGACAATTCGCAAGACCAGCCATTACCTCAACGATTTTACAGTAAATATTTGATTTGTTTTTAAATTTTATAGAGTTAGAATTTAAACTTAAGGAGGATGAATGATCTACCAACCGAAAACCGGTCAAAAAGTGTTAATCAGATACCGGCCCGGCCTGAGGGGTGAAACAAGATTGCACCTGGCTGAAGGAATAATCACCGTGGTGGGCTCAGGAAACCGGCCTAAAAACTGTTTGATTAATATTGGTCTTTACAAAGTTGTGATACCGAGGGGGAATCTTTTTAAAATAAAGGTGAATGATGGAATGCTCATGCACTGTTAATATTGACCCTATGATAAGGAAAAAGCCCCGGTTTGATGCCGGGGCGTGGTAAGACTTATTTTAAATAATCAGTAAGCGCAGCCAGCACAATGTCACGCTGGTTACACTTATCCTTTAATGCCCGTTGTTTCCATGCGGTTTCCAGGCCAGCCGGAATTTCCCGTAGGATGTAATTTCCTCCTGCAAAATTTTCTTTAAAATGGCGGCGGGCAATTTGCAGCACGTTCACCGGGCGGTTGTCTGCCCGAAGGGCGGCTATTTCCGGGCGGATGTCATCATCACAGGTCCGGCAGAGTAAAGCGCCTCCGATTCCAATCATTTCTGGCGATGCGCTTCCGCATCTATCACATAGCTTTTTCATTTTATCCCCCTTTTTAATTTTTAGTTTCGATCCTCAGACCGGGTTTCCCCGGTTTCGCCTGGGTTTCATAGGCTCGTCAGTGAGGTTAAATTTCATATTTTGCAAGTATTTCAGAGAGCTTCTTGTCATCTCCGTCATATCCGCCCTTTGCCAATATTTCGGCTATTTCGTTTTCGTCTGTTGCAAACCGGTAAACATCATAACCGGTGTTGTTCCAATGATTGATAACGAGCTTTTTCTTGGCTGTTGCCAAGAGTCTTCTCCCATTTTTATAAGCTCCACTATCATATTTGTCATGCGCTAATTCTGTCGCTGCGTCATGATCAAACCATCCTTCAAAAACATTTCCGTCATCATTTTGCTCTGTGTACACGCTTATTCTTTTCATTTCGATCTCCTTGTTTGGGTTATGGGGTTAATCCCCGTTGTTTGATTATAATATACAGCATGATAATTATTGTGTCAAGCAAAAAGATCAAAATAATTAAAAAAAGATATTGAACAATTTCAATAAGTTAGAAAATAAATCAAAAAAAGTTGAAAAAAAGTTGAAAATAATTTTCCGTGAAATAGCCAAAATCACGGACAAACCATTTCCCTTTTCAGTCCAACCCTCGCAATAATATCAGCATGATATGCCCAATATGTGAGCACCCCAAATCGGTTGTACACAATACGAGAGGGTGGATTAATGATCGCAGTATTATGAGGGTCCGCGAGTGTGCGGCATGTGGGTATTCTTTTTCGACGACAGAAACTATTGACCGGGATGATGATTTTTTAAAAAGGAAAAAACAGTTTGACGATCAAAACGCTTACTGCCAAACAGCTTAATTTTTGCCATGAATATTTAATAGATTCGAACGCAACACAGGCGGCATTAAGGGCAGGATATTCGGAAAAAACAGCTTTTCAAATTGGTTATGAAAACCTTACGAAACTTGAAATACAAGAGTATTTACAAAAAAAACGCTCAAAAATTGCTGAAAAACTCGAAATATCTACCGAAAAAGTGCTTTTAGAAATGGCAAGGATAGCTTTTTACAGAGTCCCCGATCTTTTTAAGGATGATGGATCAATTAAGGACATCAAAGATATAGACGAGAATATATCGGCAGCGATACACGGTATCAAGATGGGGCATGTGATTATAAAAAACCCGTCCGGAGAAGACGAGGTCAAGACATATATCAAAAGTGTTAAATTCCAGCCTAAAGACCGGGCGCTTGAAAACCTGGCCAAACATCTCGGCCTGTTTGAAAAAGACAACAAGCAAAAAGGCGAAGCCGATCAGGCCGCAAGGGAACAGTTTATGGCCGATTTATTCGGTGCTATATCAGTAGCCAATGGGCGTGGGCTGCCTGAGCCGAGACAAAAAATGGTCGAAAATGTTGGTGGTCTGGGAAAATGACGCTCAAAAACATACCAAATTTTGATTTCCGGGATCAGGTTGGTAGTGGGCCATGTGGTAAAATTGATGTTTTTTGCAACCGAGTCTCATTTTTGTATTGGCCGGAGACTCCGAAAAATGGGTTTTATTGAGGATAAACTCAAATAACCAACTTAAGTTTCGCTTGTTCAAAACAAAAGTTAAATAATTAGCAAATAAGAGATAATCGATGAAAATGTTTAAAAATTGATATATTATTATATATAATTGCAGATAATCATATATAAATGGCTATAACAGCTAAAAACAAAACTAGATTTTTCATTATTAATATATTATATGATTCCAATGACTTACGGGAATCAATATTATGGCGGATAACGTCAATAATAATGTCGAGACAAAGCCGATCGGTTTTGCCCCGATTTTGCAACATTATTTCCAAAAATGTTGTATCGCTGATATTATTGATCAGAACGTCCCTCTTGATGCAAGACGTAAAATACTCACTCATGGGCAGGCAAGCATAGCCATGATCACCGCCATTCTTTTTCAGATTATGTCGCTTTACAAGGTTTGCAAGTTTGCCAAAGAATCAAATGTCCTTGATGTCATTTTTCCTGACATAAGCCCGGATGAATATTTTGACGACCGGCTGGGCGATACTCTGGATGCTATTTATAAATTCGGCATTGGCAATCTGGAGCTGCTGATTACCCGGCATATAATCGAAGAGTTTAAAATTCAGACGGAAATCTGCCATAACGATACGACCTGTGCGCAATTTTATGGAGAAAGTGACAAAAACAGATCAGACCAGAGCATCAAGATTTCCTACGGGTACAGCAAACAATACCGAAAAGATCTGAAGCAGTTGGTATGGTCTATGACCGCCAGTTCTGACAGTTGTTTCCCTTTATTTCAACAGGCATATAGTGGCAACACCGCTGATGTGGAAACTTACGTGGAACAGTGGCACCATTTGATTGACCTGCTGGGGAAGAAAGATTTTTTATTTGCAGGCGATTCCAAGGTGGCCACCCATGGGAATATGGCGCACATAAATGATCACGAAGGATATTTTTTGAGCCCTCTGCCCATGTATGCCTCCTATCAAGAAACCCTTTTCACTGCACTGGATAAGCATGACCACGAAGTCCTGATTCCTTACAAAGATCAAATGAACCGGGGATTTGAGGTCCCTCTGATTTTTGAACACGAGAACAAAAGTTATACTTTCAGAATGATCATCCTTTTTGATCAGGGACTGTTTCACCGCCGAAAAAAATCTCTTCTGGAACAAATCACTAAAACCCAAGCGGCATTTGATGAACTCTCCAAAAAAATCAATGCATATAAGCTCAAGACCAAGGACAGCATTGAGCAAGCTTGTCAGGCTATATTGAAAAAATATAAGACACAGGCATTTTTCGATTTCGTTGTCCACAATGATCCAGAGGTCACATATAAAAACGAAAAGCCCGGCCGACCTGCCAAAAATGCAGAGAGAATTGCGGTCCATCAAAATAACTTTTCCATAAAACTCAATTATGACGAGATCGCCTGTACCAAGACCCAGTATCAAATCGGCTATTATCCTCTCGTCACCAACAAACCCGCTTGTGATTTTTCAATAGAAGATGCGATGCTGGCCCATAAAAACCAGTACAAGGTGGAGCATCTTTATAAACGGTCAAAATCGGATCACAAGCTTGAACCGATCTATCTGCAAACGCCCGATAGAATAGAAGCTTATCTTTTTCTTTTTAAAACAGCGCTTCAAATTTTGGTTCTTATAGAAAGAACGGCCAGAAAAAAGATTGCCGAACGGGATAAAGGGTTGGATAATTTCATGCCCAATAAAAAAGATGTCCGCAACCCTAAAACAGAAAACATGTTGGCAATGTTTGAATTTGTCGTATGTGGCGTGATAATGCTTCTTGATGGAAGCCAGCAATATTTTGTGTCAAAGCTGACAGAAACACAAAAAGATATTTTATCAATTCTGGATGTGCCGGAAAAATGCTACACTTACCAGTATTTGTTTGATACTTCATAAACGGGGTAAAATCGGCTGAAGCGAAAGATCGGATAATTTTATCCAAAACTAATGAAATCAAACGTCAAACAAGCGAAACTTAAGACCAATGGATGATTTTCAAAATTTACTTGATCCCTGGGCCGATGATCCGCCAAAAAACCCGCTCGATGATTTCGATCCAGTCCTGGACCGCACGGAAAAAGAAACCTCCCATCACCTGGAATCCGGTGCACAGTCTGTATCATACGATGAGATGTTTTCCCGGCTGGTTGACCGCTGGTGGCGCCTAAACAATCTCTATTACATCATTGATCGTTACGGCAAACGGGTTTTATTTAGGCCCAACACCGAGCAAACCCGGCTGTATGATTCCATGTGGTATCAAAATTTAATTCTCAAAGCCCGCCAGCGTGGGTTCACAACTTTTATTGATCTGTTTTTCCTGGATGCATGTTTATTCATAGCCGACACGGAAGCTGGGATCATCGCCCACAACCGGGAGGATGTCAGTAAGATTTTCCGCAGGAAAATACTCTATCCGTACGAGAACCTGCCGGATTCAATCAAAAATTTCCGATCGACAATATCAAAATCTAAAACAGAGATCCATTTCAACAACAATTCGATCATCTCTGTCGGTACGTCCATGCGATCAGGAACTCTGAATTTATTACATGTTTCGGAATTCGGCAAGGTTTGCGCAAGGTATCCGGAAAAAGCCCGGGAAATAGTTACTGGATCATTCGAGGCTATTCATACCCAGACCGGGGAGGCTTTGGTGTTCGTTGAATCAACCGCCGAAGGTAAGGCCGGGTATTATTATGATTACTGCAAAGAGGCCCAGGACCGGGACAAGCTCGGTAGAGCTCCAACAAAAACAGAATTCAAATTCCATTTTTTCCCATGGTGGGATAATTCGGACAATGAGCAGCACGAAGCCGTGCCAATGCCAACCGAGATGGTAAAATATTTTGAAGAGATAGAAGTCAAGATCGGCAGACAAATCTCGCCGGCAAAGAGATATTGGTATATCACAAAATGGCGACGGCTCGGGGAAGATATGATGCGGGAGAACCCTTCTACCCCGGAAGAGGCATTTGAAAATGCGGTGATCGGTGCATATTTCTCAGCCCAATTTGTCAAAATTAGGCAGCAAAAAAGGATCTGCAAGGTACCGTATCAGCCAGGGATCAGTGTCAGGACCTGGTGGGATCTGGGTATGAATGACATTATGGCCATCTGGTTCACTCAGGATGTAGGACGTGAGGTCCATATCATAGATTATTTTGAGAATTCCGGCGAGGGATTTGAATTCTATGCAAAAGTGCTATGTGATCGTGGATACTTTTACGCTCCATATCACAATGCGCCGCATGATATCAAAGTCCGTGAGCTCGGGACAGGTGCCAGCCGGTGGGAACAGGCCAGGGCCATCGGTATTAATTTTAACATTGTGCCCCGAGTTCCGTCAAAAATCGATTCCATAAATGCTGCTCGGCGCTTTCTGGCCGTGTGCTGGTTCGATGAAGAGAAATGCGAGAAGGGCATTGCCCGGCTGGAGAATTACCGGAAAATCTGGGATGAGAATCTACAAACATATAAAGACGCACCGCTGCATGATGAGAACTCAAACGGAGCGGATGCGTTCCAGACGCTGGCGTCCGGGCATGAATTTAAACCTGCCATGGGTTCTATCGTGCAGGTCGAGTCAGCAGGTATAAATCAAAGAGGTTGGACATAACAGGAGATATATAACAATGGCAATGATCGAATTTAAAAACAATGCTCAAATCGCCGCCGAAGAAGCATCAAAAATACAGGCTGAAAAAGATGCCAGAGAGCGGCAGGTCAGACCGGTGATCACCAGCTTGTCATCATATCTCATGGGGTTGTGGGAAGCAGCCAAAGAATCTAAAAGCACAGTCGAAGAGGCCATGATCAAATCACTCCGGCAATTGCGCGGGGAGTATGATCCGGACAAACTGGCGGAGATTCGTGCGGCAAACGCCCCAGAAATTTTTATGATGCTGACAGATGAAAAATGCAGTGCCGTTTCCTCCTGGATAAACGATATCCTTTTTCCCGGCGGAGAAAAACCGTGGGGAATCAAACCGACGCCAGTTCCGGAATTAAACCAGGCCCAGCAGGAACAGATCAAAGGCACCGTCATCATGGAAATGCGAAACACTGTCCGGCAGGAATTGATGATGTCCATGCAGTCCGGGCAGATTGTTGACGAGACACAAGCACGTCAGTTTGTAATGCAGGCCCTGGAGGCCAGGGCGCAGGAAGTAGCAACCGAGATACGGGAAAGTATGGAGGCTGCTGCAAAAGAAGCCCGGGATCGGATTGAGACAAAGCTGCATGATGTGGTGATCGAATCGGGATGGGAGGATGCCATGTCAGAGAGCATAGACGATGTCGTTATATTTAAGGCCGGTATTATTAAAGGTCCGGTCCTGCGCCGGAAAAAACGGCTGAAATGGAAAAGCCCTGAACAAGGGTCCATAGATCAGGGATATCAGCAACCAAACCAGGCGGTTGAAGTTACGGATGAAATTAGTATTGATTTTAACCGGGTGTCCCCATTTGATGTGTATCCATTGCCGAATGCAAAAACCCCACAGGACGGAATGGTAGAGCGGCACCGGCTAAGCCGCAAATTTTTAACATCGTTGCTCGGTGTTAAGGGTTATGATGAGGATGCCATTAAATTTGTGTTGCAGGACTACGGGCGAGGCGGCGGGGCATGGTTGTCTGTCCCCATTGACACGATCCGGCAGACGCTCGAAGATCGACCTAACGAATGGCGATCCACGGAGCAAAACATTGATGCACTGCAATTCTGGGTTAATGTGCAGGGGTTGTTATTACTTCAATACGGCATGAGCCCGGAGGATATCCAGGACCCGTTTGCCGATTATCCGGTTGAGGTATGGCTGATTGGTCGGTATGTCATCAAAGCAGAGATTAACGGGGATCCGCTCGGCAGGGTTCCATATAATTTTGCGAGTTTTAGGAAACGCCCAGGGTCTATCTGGGGAGCTGGTGTTCCGGAAATAATTATTGATGCTCAGTCCGCCTGCAATGCTTCTGCACGGGCCATCGTTGCAAATATGGGGATCGCGTCCGGTCCCCAGGTGATGGTGGATCAGGCACAGCTTCCGCCCGGCGCCCGGGTCACATCACTGTATCCGTGGAAAGTCTGGCTGGTAAATCGAAATCTTGCCTTCGGTGGATCTTCTGCAAACCGGCCTGTTGATTTCTTTGTCCCGCCATCTGTAGCCGGGGAACTGATCCAAGTATATCAGTTTTTTTCAAATGAGGCAGACAATAAAACCGGTGTGCCCAAATATGCATACGGTGGAGAGTCAAGGGGTAGTGGTGCAGGCGCTCTTAACACGGCAACCGGGTTCACAACCATGATGAGTAATGCTACGCGGGGGATCAAGCGCGTTATTAAAAATATAGACAAAGGGATTATTGAACCCAGTATCGCACGGACCCATGAATTTCAATTGCTGATGTTTAACGACCCGGAATATTTTCAGGGTGATATTAAGATCATTGCAAAGGGTTCCACTGCCATGATTGCAAAAGAGCAGTCGGCACTCCGCAGGAATGAACTGCTCGGGGTTGTAACTCGTTCACAATTGGTTCTTGATATCATCGGCAAGACAGGGCTTGCATCCATGCTGAGAGAGATTTTCCAGCTCGCTGATTTCAAGGACGATGATATCGTGCCGGATAAAAAAACAATGGCTTTGCGGGTCCAGCAGGAACAACAAATGATGCTGGAGCAACAGGCCGTGATAAACCAACAGGGCGGCCAGGGAGACGGTAAAAAACTGAATCAGGTAACAGATGCAGCCGGGAATAAGGCCGGTGGGGCAGATGTGAGGACGGTATGAAAATAAAGACTAAGGAGTTAATATGATGAAAATATCTGATAGGATATTCAGACTCGCCAATTCCGAAATAATTCCTGACCCTGAAGGCGAAGGTTCTATTTATAGGATGTTGTTTACAGCCTCTTATAAGGGGGGCACCAAAGCTATGTATTGCGCAATGCGGTGTGATTTTAAATGTATTACAAAAAACAAAACATCCCTGAAAGAATTTATTAAAAGCGTTGAGCAAGGGATAATTAACGGCGCCAAAAGACTTTATGGGATAGAACAAAACTCTATATCATACCATGATAAGAGTTCTATCAAAAAATTTCTTCTCAGCCCCTGTCCAGCCGGAAGAAACAAAAAACAGAATTAAATAAGGATAACCACATTGCCTGCATATTATGAAGTTTTTATAGGTACTTTGCCAGACTCAAAAGAAACTAAAATTTATCTTTTCAAAACATACCCTAATGGCAGATCCTTTAATTGTAGCGGAAACGCAACCCTGCATAGTGGAAAAGGGTTGGTTTTTGTCGAAGATCGTCCGTCAGCGTTAAGGGATAAATTGATATCAATAGACGGTTCTGTTGATGATACAAAAAAAATTCTACAAGCATTCGCCGATGAAATATACCGTATCGGTATAAGCCCTACAAGCCCTACCGTGAAAGTTAAAGCAACTAAACGGTATGAAAGAAAACCCAGAAGGCTTACTTTTAGCAACAAATATTACTATAGGAGGCAAAAGTTATGCTCTACGACAAAGAAACAACCCTCGGCGATCTGAACAGCATCGACCGGGACAATTTCGACCACATCGACAGCAAGTATGGGAAAATACACATCTTCCAGACGCTCGAACAGGCGTTGAAGTTCGTCGGCCATTGTGTTGACAAAGCTTTGAAGAAAAGTGGAGTCAAGATCCGTCCGGGCATGACGGCCGAGCGAGTTGACCGAATGCTCAAATCCAGGGAAATCCGGGTCGAGGACAGGGATTATGGACCTGAAGAGGAATTATATCTATCCGGGTTATTTATCTACGACAAAAAGGAAATTGTTGCATTCGTCTCACGCCCTTTTTACCGGAAATCAGAGTTGTCAACACTTCCTCAGTTTTATGTGAGGACAACCGTAAAATGGGCAACAGCCGATGAATCAAATTAATTATAATGACCAAAAAGACAAAACTGCTTTGAGCTCAATATTGGCCTTGCGAACCAGTCAGGATTTTTCCGCTTATATGGATTTTATCGGCAGGCAGCTATATGATATCCGGAAAACCAATGATCATGCCACTGGTCAACAGCGTGACTGGAACCAAGGATGGTGCCAGGCATTTCAGTATATTCTTGACTTGCCGGGCTTGGCTGAGACCTTGCGTAAGCAGGAGATAGAATCCCAAAAACAAGGGGACTATCAGTACAATCCAGACTTATGGAATCCAAAGGCATTGTAATTTTAAAAGCATCCTAAACTATTCTCTTTTTACCAAAACTTGACAGATAACCATATCTGTAAAGACTTATTTGTCTTTCTTTATATACTTCCCTAATAATTCTACTGTCATGTTCAAAACTACAGGACACTGCAATTACTGCAACCCTGTTTATACCAACAACGAGACCACCAATGGCCGTTAAAAAAAAGGAAAAGAAAGCATGAATGAATTTATCCCGGTAGCAGTCCAGAGGGCCGGAGAACTCGCCGACACCCTCCATGCACAATTATCAGGCACAAAACCCGAGGATACTCCGAAACCGGAACCCAAGGATACTTTGCCGCCGAATAATGTTGCGGACACGCCTCCAGAACAATCACCCGCAGAAACAGACACTTCTGATTACAAAGCCAAATATTTGACAATCCAAGGCAAATACAATGCCGAGGTGCCAAAACTGACTATGGAGATCAGAAGCCTGAAAGCGCTGGTGAATTCCCTTGAAGATCAAAATTTAAAATTAACCAGTAAAGATCAATCTTCGGGCGGAGATGTCCTCAATAAAGAAAAGTTTGAACAGTATGGCGAAGAATTCGGGTCGCTTGTTGATGAGATACAGCAGCTTAAAAAACAGAATGCTGATCTTGTCACGCAAATCAACTCGATTCAGTCCACATCAGAAAACTATGGAGTCGTATCATTTGACACCTATATGAAAGGCGTAATCGATGCTGTTGCCAAACTCGGCGCAAATTTTGATTCGCTGAACAATGACCCCGTTTTTATAGGGTGGTTGAAACAGGTGCCAGTTGGAGAATACGAGTCCAGGATTGCCAAGCTGCGTAGAGCTGAAAATTCGATGGACCTTCCTACAACCGTTGAGATCTTCAGAACATATTTAGGCCAGGCTCATTCCATTGAGCAAAACATACAGGACAATGTCAATCAGCAGGCTGCCAATCCTCCAAATGTCCAGCCCCCTCATAATTTAACTGGATCGGATATAAATCCGAAACCGGCAGGGAACCAAAAAGTATGGAGCCGGTCAGAGATCACAAAATTCTATGCTGATCAGACGGCTGGCGCATACCGAGGGCGGGAGACAGAGGCCGCGACCATCGAAAATGACATTTTCTTAGCTCAAGTAGAAGGGAGAATCCGGGCCTGATAGCTGTTAGGAGGCTATCATGGTATATCCAATTGATTCAAGTCTCGGCGCATATGCAGCCGGGAATGGTTTGTCCGGTACATACATTCCGGAAATCTGGAGCGGTAAGCTCCTTGTAAAGTTTTATGCTGCCACTGTTTTTGGGGCAATTGCAAACACCGATTATGAGGGTTAGTGGATAAATGGCTCTCGTTAAACCCCGTGAATTGCTGGAACACCCTTATAGCCATTTGCACCACAACGTAGCTGGTAACGGCAAGCGTAATGGTTTGAAAAGCGAATGGATTGGGCAATCAGCCGCCAAGTTCCCTGGTGACAGGGTGAAGGTTCAGAGACTAGATTCAGTACCCTTATTAGAAGGCGAACAATCCACGAGTGCGGGGCAATGTTTTTCTTGTAAATATATGATTAAGCGGCCAAGAAAAAAACATTGAAGATATAGTCCGGTCTGTATGGAAACATGCAGGAGCTGGAGATAAACACTCCAGACAATAACAAAACGGAAATTTCTGCCCACGGAGATAAGGTCATTATCAGGACTATTCCAGATATGACAATCCGTGATTACGAAATCGGAGCAGGATTGCAGTATGAACGCCCGACTTCATACAAGGTTGAGCTCTTGATCGATAAGGGCAAATATTTTGCAGTGTCGATTAATGATGTGGAGAAAAAACAATCTGATATCGCATATGTTAATAAATGGGCAGAGGATGGCTCAGAACAGATGAAAATCTCCATTGACACTGGTATTCTGGCTGCCATTCCTGCATCGGCAGGGACTTATAATTACGGAGCCACCGCTGGTAAGATTTCCGGAAATGTTGGTCTCGGGGCCGCGGCTGCCGATGGATCAGCCGCTATCGCACTGTCCAAATCTACCATCATTGATAAAATTGTGGAATGCGGCCAGGTGCTGACAGAGCAGGACATACCCAATACCAACAGATGGTTTGTTATTCCTGCATGGGCTGCCACCAGAATAAAAACCTCTGATTTAGCAGACGCAAGTTATTCCGGCGATGGCACATCCATGATTAGAAACGGAAGGATTGGCAAAATCGATGATACTGAGCTCTATGTTTCAAACAACGTCCTCAGCACAACGGAAGGCGCAGTTAAATGTTTCAGTCTGTTGTTCGGGCATAAATCAGCCCTTACGTTTGCCAGCCAGCTGGTGGAGAATGAAACTATTCCGAATCCGAATGACTTCGGTAAATTGATGCGTGGTCTTCAAGTGTATGGATACAAAGTCATCAAGGCCGATGCGATGGGCCATTTGTACGCCAAAGCTGCATAGTGCAATAATTTTATAACAGAACAAGGCCCCTGGGGGTGGCAGTTAATTCCCCAGGGGCAGTCTTTAAAACATGTTTTAAGAGGAGATATCCCACAATGAAAAAGAATTATTTCGACAGAACGATTGCCTTTGCCATCGTTCTTTTTGTTTTTGTTGCTTTTCAGATCAGTAGCGCTCATGCCCTGGATGAAAAGGCAATGTATGTAAAGAAGCTGACATCTCAACTTCTTGAGGTTACGGATTTTACTGACAATACCAATACAACCGGATATATTGATTTTACTTTTGCCTTGCCGAAAGAAGCCATTGTTCTTGGCTGGAAGGCCCGGGTTACTGCTGGATTTACAGGGGATACCACTGCGACCGTAATGGTAGGTATTTCCGGTGACACAGATAAGTTTTCTGCTAATACTGCACAGAGCGTCTATACGGCATCAACTGAGGTCGGATCTATCGCTTTGGCTGTTGACGCGGCAACGGGTGCTTTTGCATCCACTGCGCTTACTCCAAGGGTAACCGTTACCGGTTCGTCCGATTTTACATTAATTGACACAGCCGCTGCCGGGAAAATGTACATAGATATATATTACATTGATACCAGGGAATAGTGAATAGATAGGATTTGTTTTTTTTTCAACACCATGGGGCAAAGTAAGGCCCCATGGTTAATCTCCCAAAATGCAAAGGGAAGATATTCAATGAACGAATTTTTAAAGAACAAAAAAACAGGCCAGGTTGTTAGAAAAAATCAATATAACTCACAGGAAGCTGACATGGTTCTGTGTATTGCACCATGGGATACGCCAGCCATTAGCTGCGCAATGAGTGGCAAACTCAGAATCCCAGAGGAATTGGCCGCAACGACAACTCTGGATGAACCGGCATCCGATCTTTTGCCAAAAGATATTGCCGAAAACTTAGTGGTAGAGCTTTTTGGGAAACCGGTTGCTGAAGTTGATAAAAAAGAGATGATCCAATATGCCATTGACAACGGCGTGGATGTGAAAACCAGATATACCAAACTTGAAATTATGACTGCCATCAACAAGTCAAGATCTCAACAAGGAAGCATAACACATGACCATCTCAGGAAGTGATCTTTTATACGATATCGGGGGTTTGCTGTTGGACCCGGCAGAAGCTACATGGGCCATCAGCCAGAAAGAAAGTGCTGTCAATGAAGCAATTCTTGCGGTTTGCTTAATCAGGCCTGATGCAACGGCAACTCCTATTGAAATCACAATGTCAACCGGTAGTGCTATGCAATCCGTGCCATCTGGGAATACCAGACTGCTTGATATTGTCATGAATAAAACCGGCAAGCCTGTGCGGAAGATATCAAGAGAAGTAATGAATGATGCTCTCCCTGACTGGACAACTGAAACCACAGCAACGTCTATTGAACATTACATGTTTGACGAAGAGACACCGTTAATCTTTTATGTTTATCCGGTTCCGTCCACAGCCCTGATTTTAAATGCCATAGTTGCAGCCAATCCAACCGTATTTTCATCATCCTCAAGCAGCATTGGAATTCAGGAAATTTTTATACCGGCAGTCATTGAATACTCTCTTTATCGGTGTCTTGCCAAAGAAGGGCAGGGGCAAGATCTTGCTAAGGCCGCATCACATTTAAGCGCCTTTTATAACCTTCTCGGAGCAAAGGCTCAGAGCGACGCAGTTTTAAAACAAATTCAGGATGCTAAATAATGGACAGATTTATCAACTCTATTCTTCCGCAGGTTCCCGGGTGTCCAAAACCTCTTGTCAAAAATGAGGTTCTTAGAGCGGCAATTAATTTCTGCCAGGATTCATTAATTTGGCAACAAGATGAGGACAAGATTGTAGATGTCGGTGGGTCAACAATTACGCTTGCCGTAACAAGCGGAGCCGCCTGCACAGGAGTTCAGATTTCACTCGATGAGAACGAGATCCATACATATAAACGGTCCGGGCTGACTGTTACCCTTGACGATGCCGTCACAGAATCCACCACATATCAGGTCACCACATTTGTCAAACCAAGCAGATCGGCAACGAGTCTACCAACATTTTTATATGACGATTGGTTCGAAGCTATTGAATCAAAAACAAAGGCGGAGTTGATGATGATGCCTGGAAAAGAATGGGCTAATCCAGCGCTGGCCGGCGTAAATCAGACAAAATATCTGCATGAGCTTGGAAATGCAAAAAGCAAGGCACTTATGGTTAATGATCAGACCGACCTCAGAGTTATTCAGAGAAGTTTTGTATAATGATCAAAATAGATGTGTTCAAGGGAGAAATCCCGAAGATTTCTGACAAGCTGCTTCCGGATGGGTATGCAACAACAGCGATCAATTGCGACCTCAAGGAAGGCTCTTTAAAGCCAATCAAAGGGGCCACATCAGTTCAAGATATTGAAGCAGGAGCACAGACTATTTACCGCCTTGGAGAACAATGGCTTCAATGGGGTAACAAAATAAATGTGATTGAATCACTGATTTATGAAAGCGGGGGCCGAATCCTTTTTACCGGGGATAATTACCCGAAAGAAACCAATCTTCAACTGGCGTTGGTTTCCTCTCCTTTTCCGACGAACACGAGACGATTGGGGATTTCGGCTCCCGCTGCCGCCATGTCAACAAGTATCACGGTTGCAGGGTCAGGAACCGACAGAAATATTGCATACTGCTATACCAGAGTAGGTCTTTGGGAAGATGGAACGGTCGTCGAGTCTGCGCCATCTCCGGCTACGGCAATATTCGTTGCAAAAACTGATGCAACAGTAAGGCTGACAGATTTTGTTGATGCCACAGAGACAGGAGTGTTCACGACTCATTACCGGATCTATCGCATTAATACCGGCGATACTGGCGCCGAATATCAATTTGTTGATGATCTTGATAAAACTGATTCCCCTTTGCAATATGATGATTCTATTATGGACGAAAACCTTGGGGAGGTTTTGCCAACCGATGGATGGACGGCTCCAATTGGTAATTTAAAAGGGATACTTCCCGGGTCCAATGGTCTTATTTTCGGATTTAATGACAATACCGTGTATGTGACAGAAACATTTATTACATACACATTTCCTGATCGATATAAGATATCTGTAGCCTCTGAGATTGTTGGGCTTGGATTCAACGGGTCTGCTATTGTGGTGTTGACCAAGACAGTTCCATTTTTGATTTATGGGTCAGAGCCTGAATCTCTTTCAGTTGACCGAAGGCCGTTTGTTTTGCCATGCAAATCCGAAAGATCAATAATCAGCGTTCTGGACGGTGTCATTTTTTCATCGCCACCAGGCTTGGCCATGATCGACTCTGGCGGGAATGCAAGGATTCTTACAGAAGGGGTTTTCACGAAAGAGCAATGGGAGGCTCTCGGGCCTGAGAAAGTGTTCTCATTCTATTATAATGATGCGTATGTGGCATTTTTTGAAGGAACAAACCAGGGAATTGAAATTAAAACAGGCACCAATGAAATACGGAGATTTGAAACAGATAGCCCTGTTTATGGAGGGCAGTATGTTTCAACTGTCAGCATTAACACATACGACCTTCTAGATTCCGATTCAAAAAATTTTCTCACGTCTGATGGGTATCAATTCCTTGTCACAGGATCTCCATACTCCCTGACATACGACACTCTATATTTGATTCAGGAAACAGAGCTTGCGAGGGAAATTGTCGCATGGGAAAGCGGAAGTATTGTCGATTATGAATGGAAATCAAAAGAATATTGGACCGGCTCTGTTGTAGCTCTGACATGCGGAAGAGTGGTTGGTGATTTTTCAAATGGATCGGTCGTTTTTCAATTGTATATTGATGATGCCCTTCATTTTTCAAAAACCGTGTCAAATGATAGCCCGTTCAGGATTGCAGGCCCTATCCGTGGGAATCAATTTCATGTTATGCTGATCGGCAAAGCCACGGTTGAAAAAATAATGATAGGCTCGTCTATGAGTGAGGTTGTCAATGTCTGAGAATTTACCAAGAGTAACTAACAATAGGGATTACCAAAAGTTTTTTGATGCCGCAAAGGACATTATAGACACGCTGACAGGAAAGAAAAAGAATTCTGATCTTGACCGGGCATTAACCGTCCGTGACCTTGAAAAACTTGGGATTGATCCGGAGGTTTTTTTAAGATGCACCAAACAAAATCCTTATCCATTATAAATGAGGAGTTTTAAAAAATATGGCTGATTATACATCTTCACATGCTGGGGCAGTTATAGATTCAGCAGTTACAAAAGCTTCAAAACTGGCAACAATTGTTGCCGGTGATGCTTTAAAAATATCCAGGGTCAAGAGTGATGAGTCAGGAATGGAATTCGTGGCATTTGATATTGTGAATGACACCACCCCACAACTTGGCGGAAACCTGGATATGAACGGGAAAGATATCCAGACAGTCACACCGACTGAAATGGCGTATGTCCATGGAGTCACGAGTTCAATCCAGACACAGTTTGCTGCAAAGCAAGCCACAATCACAGGAGCGGCATCCACGGTTGTCACTGCTAATCTAACCGCTGACAAAATTGTCATAACCACGGGCACCGGCAAATTAGGCGAAAGTGCTGAGCCGTCAAGCAGATTATTGGAAAGAGGCGCAAAGGGTTTTGCAAAGGTAAATTCTGCTGGCGCTTTAGTGGCCGGGTTTAATGCCTCATCTTCAAGGAACAGCACGGGGAATTATACCGTGACATGGGGCGATGATTTTTCTACAACCAATTATTCCGCTTTCGTTTCATTGTTTGGTGGCAATGGGTTTATAGAGGTTGGATCACAAACCGCCGGGGCCGCAAATGTTTTGACTTATGAAACTACTGGTAGCCTTGCGGATAAGGCATTTAACATCATAGCCGTGGAGGTGTAAATGAAAAGAATAGTGTTCAACCCAGACAAATCAATTATGTTTATCTCACCATTCCCTTACGAACAGAAAGAAAATGAATCGCGGGAAGATTGGCTGAAAAGGATCTTTGACAAACAGACCCCTAAGGGCGCGGTTTATCGAGATTATGAAGACGAAGAGTTGCCAAAAGAACATGTGTATTTCTGGACCGGGGATATCAACTCCGGCATAACGGTTGATCTTGATGCTGTAAATTCAGCCAATGAAGCGCAGGTAAAAGAAAAATTAATACAAGCAAAAATCAGGGAGCTTGCCGAGGCCGAGTTGAAAAAGGAAGGCAAGCTTGATGTTTCCGGTAATCTTGTAGGACAAATTGGGAAATAAACTCATGGCATTCAGGCTTTTATCATATACCGAAATCGACGGAATCCGGACGGCGGCGGATTCGGACATAAAAAAACTTTGGGAAAGAACCGTGGCCGATGGTCTGGATAAGATTGTTTTTTATGAAGGCACCATTTGGAATGCAGAACAGTTTTTGAAAATGGTAAAACACCCGGGGGCAGCATTTTATTTCATTTTCGATGGTGTTGATAATATTGGGTATGTGTGGTTGAATAGATTCGAGAACAGAACTGCACGGCAGCATTTTTGCGTGTTTAAGGAATATTGGGGAAAGACATTGGATGTCGGCAAGTTTGTTCTCGATGAAATTATGAATATGAAGAATCAGGATGGAGAATTCATCCTTGATCTGCTTACCGGATTTGTTCCGGTATGGAACGAGAAGGCTATAAAATTTTCAATGAAATGTGGCGGCAAAACATATGGCACTATCCCAAATGCAATTTTTAACGGGCACACCGGGAAAAGCGAAGATGCTTTTTTTATTTATTACACAAGGGGGGCGGTGAATGAAGACTCCTAGACAAAGACAGCAGTTGTGGAATAATCTTTTTTTTAAAGGCGGAAGCAGCGGAGAATCATATGATGCAGCTTATAACGCCCGCATGGCTACGCTTGCCGAGACACAGCAGGATATGGCGAACCAGTCCTTTGATTTCTGGAAATCAGACTATCAACCCATGGAAAAGGCTCAGATCGCCGCCAACATGGAAATGATCCCTGTTGAAACAGCCATGGAAAAGGCTCAGATCGCCGCCAACATGGAAATGATCCCTGTTGAAACAGCCATGAATGTTGAAAAGATGCAGGCCGAAAGAGATATCCTGCCGGGCCAAGTCGCTTTGGGCAAGGCAAAAAATGCTTCTGACCTTTCTACGATCAATGCTAAAGCACCCGTAACGTCTAAGTTTTTTGAACAGGCATTGACCGGGGTGGATGTTGAATCAAGGGCAAGTAGGGCGGCTGCGGATGCGATCACTTCTTTTAAAAATTCTGACTCCATTACGAGACGGAATGCCTCAAGGATGGGCATCAATCCTAATTCCGGGGCTTTCGCAAATGCAATAAATTCAAATAGCCTAAATCAGGCTAAGACAGTTGCTGGGGCTATGAACACGGCCAGGACTAATGCAGAACAGGAAAATTTTGCAAGACTGACCACAGCAATGGGATATGGGGGTTAATATGTATACGGTTTCAAATCCAATGGAGAAGGCCATGCAGGGTATGAGCCAGGCATCAGGGACATATGGGTCAATGATGAAGGATATCCCGGCTAACCGGAAACCGGGTCCGACGGCTGGTGGAGCGATAATGTCTGGGGTAGGCGGAGCTACAGCCATGTCAGCCTTGGCGGGTACAGAAATAGGCGCCGGTGCATTGACCGCTTTGGGAGTGGGTACCGGCGGGGTTGGATTGGCGTTAGGCGCTGCCCTTGGTATAGGGGCTTATTTGTTGTCTTAAATATCGATAAGGGAAAACATCATGCCAGATCAATGGGGTAGAGTAGGATTCAATGATTTTGCGACTGTTACTTCTGCGCTTAATGCTGTTCAGGGCATGGGCCAGAGGAACATCTCTTTCAAACAAAATCAGGATGAATATAAGAAAAAGCTACAGGATGAGACTGACACGGCATCCAATTTCAATGCTCTTATGTCTCAGGGCCAGGGCCAAACAGAGGCCGGAGGGGATGCGTACTCCGTCCCGGTTGATGAGTCTGCACCGATGACAGCCATGGCTCTTAAGGGTAGCCCGGAAGCGCAAAGCAAATCCATGGCCATGGTAGCTGGGATGAAGCAGGCCAAGAAAGCTATCGGAGATCTTGAGAGTGATGAGAATGTCAGAAAACTATTAGATATTTTTATAGGGTCAGGCACATTCGATATTCCGGAAAATCAGAAGGGAAAATTCAAACCGTCTGATGTAGCAATAGCGCAATCACTTGCCGCAAAAACAATGCGGGAATCCTTGGAAAACAAGGACGCTTTTTTAAAGCAGCGGTCTGTCAGTGACATGCAGCAATACGCTGATTTCGTAAAAGACAAAAAACTGATCAGCGATGCACTTCAAACAGGGGATAAAGAATCCGCAGCAAAAATGATATCCGGCATGTCAAAAAAAATGTCCATGCCGTATAAATATGAATATGACAAAGACTCAGATACATTTCAGGAGTTCTATCTGCATTCCGGGTCAGGGCAATACGAACCTAACGGAACATCAATGAAATTCTCAGATGTTATGGGAAAAATCAATGGAATGACCCCAGAGGAATTTTCAAGGTCATCATACATGTTCAAGCAAGCGACGCTTGAATGGAACGAAGAAGCCAGGAAGCCTTCCGGTGCAAAAAGCGGAGGCGGAGAAGGCGGTAAGGGCCAGTATATGAAGAAAGGTCAGAAAGAATTCTATGTTTTTCCTCAAAAACCGGTAAACGGTACCGACAGCGTTCATTATATTGTAATGGATCAGGACAATAACGAAACTGTCTTCAAATCCATTCAGGCATTACAGAATGCCGGGTTTCGGTATGAAGATTTAAAGAGAGAAAAAGCCCTGGGTGATATCCGCTTGAATGAACAGCAGATCAAGACATCGGAATCTGCCATGAATGCTCATAACAGATCTAACATAGCCGAGGGGGCCGATGCAATGGGGAAACAGATAAAGGCGTATAAAGATGGAATATCTTTGTCTCTATCTCCCTTCGCAAAACCGGGAGTTAATCTCTTTGGAGGAGACGGTGATGGTCTATCCTCTGGTGGGGAAAATGCAATGCAGGCAGCAATGACTTTCTTTGAGCAAAATAAAGATAAGGCCGCAACTCTAAATGAAACCGGTAAAATGAAACTTGAAGCGTCACGGCAGGCTATTCAGCTTTGGGAACAGGGCAGACAGTTTTTGTCGGCGTCTTATAAATTACCGGAAGAACAAAAAGTTGAGCCAAAACCAGAGCAGATAGGGCAAGCTCAACCATATACAGGGGATAGGCCACCAGTTGAAGGCGCTCAAAGACGCAAAGGAGATGGAACATGGTGGGTGAAACAACAGGACGGAAAATATGTCCAAGTAATGGGTGGTCAATCGGATATTTCTCCATTGGCAACAGAAAAAACACAGACTGAACAAGATATAGACATAGATCAAGAATCAGAAGCTGGCCGAAATGAATCGAACATACAAAATTCCCCTGATGATTTTAAACCCATTGGTCAACTTGCCGAAGGTAAACAGATTGGCCGGACTAAATATGGGTATATGATAATGGATGAATCTGGTGTAATCCGGCAGCCGGATACTGATGAAATGGCACAGATCCGAATCATGGCCGGGAAAGGACAGCTCGAAGAGACAATGCCGCAATACGAAAACAAATATCCGATGGACCCAACAGCTATGCGTGGACGTGGTCAGATCATGACACCAAACATTTCGGGGAGAAAATAAAACATGTCGGCTTTTTTTCTTGGGAAAAATGCAGTTGCAATCAGTCCTGATGAGTTTGACATAGGCTCAGCAAGTGGTGGAATTTTAGAGAATTCTAATTTTAAATTTGGTCCGCCTACAGCAATAAGTGAAGATGAATTTGAAGTGCAATCTGACAATGATTTCATCCCAGGTATCAAACGAGGCATTGATCAAACGCAGGCCAGTTTATATGGTGCAACAGCTCTTGTCGGATCAGCGGTTGGCTCTGACTCCGTTAAAAATTGGGGTATGCAAGGATATCAGCGTAACATGGCCGAGGCCGAAGAGAATCCCGCAAAACAAACCTTTAAAGATGTTTATACTGGAAAGGCTGGAATTGGTGGGTCTGTTGACTGGCTACAAGGCACCCTTGGAGAGTTGGTCCCATCCATGGCTGAGGCTGCTATTGGAACCATTATAGGAACCGGCGTTGCTCCTGGACCAGGGTCCGCAATAGGCGGGTTCGCAAGCAGAACCATATTGAAAAAATCTATCGAATCAATGACAAAAGAAGCCGTGGAGGCTCAAATAGCCAAGGGCGTGATTACCGAGGCATCAAAAGGCATTGCAGAAACTGAGCTTAAAAAACAGATCACAAAACAGGCCTTGATGAAACTTGGCGGGAAAGTAGGCATGGGCGCTGCGGTTCTGCCATTGGAATCCGGTGGGAATTATGCTCAATTGCTTCAGGAAAAAGGCATTGATGCCCCTGGCACGGCTTTGTTTTTCGGAGCCTTGTCTACATCGCTGGAATACGCCGGCGGTAACAGCGAACTGATTGACCAATTTGTTGACGTGGTTGGATCTGGTTCCGGGAAAGCGATCAAGTCAGCCGCTATGGGACTGATCACCAATATCCCAAAAGAAGTATTACAGGAAGGCGGCCAGGAAGTATTTAGTATTTTGAATACAGTTGCAAATACTGATGAAAAATTTCTTACACCAGCCAATATAGAGCAAATTATTGAAGCTATGGGAGCCGGGGCAGTCGGTGGGGCCGGTGGAGCTGGTGTTTCTATTGGCGCAAACGCTTTATTGAAAGACAAGCCCACAAACCTTTTGGATCCAAACAAAGGTTTTTCCGGAGAAGATTTAACCAAATCACCACAGGCCCCGGCAGACAGTTTTCAAACCGCAATGCGAACCGCACCGGCCGAACAATATTCCGACACGATCCCGTTTGCAGGCGTACCGAATGAGGAAGAACTCGGATGGATGGACGAAATCAACCGGCAGAGGAATCCTGCCCCGCCTGCACCGACCGAGACTCCTTCCACGTCTGACCCGGTTCAATCTCTGCGAGAGCAGAATCAACAGGCCATGACAGGCATTTATTCCCAACCTGATCCGGCCATTACAAAACAGGGTATCGATCAAAGCCAGGATCTGCTTTCTAAAAATATTGATACCTTCCGGCAAGTCAGAAGCCGGGAAGCATCCGTACAGGCTTTAGAACTTCGTCAGCAGGCCATGGGTCAGACCGATCAACCTGTTTTTCAAAGAGCCATGGTAAATGGTCCGGATGAAAGCACGATGCCGCTTCCTGCTGACATGCCAGCTTTTCAGAGAGGCATGGCCGATACCAGCGATGAAGGCAAATACAGACCGTTTGCAGGTTTGGCCGATATGTTACCGCGCCAGGCTCTTCCGGTATTTCCTGAAAATAATTATGATGACGGGCTGGACGTTGCACCAGCGGAGGTTGAGACCTCTCCTGTCCGTGATCAAAGAAAATTTCAACAGGGCTTAACTGATAATTTTGGAATGCAGGATCTTCCGGCGGAAGCGATTTCAACATTGCGGCCAGTTTTTGAGCATGAAGTTGAACCGGAAAAAATAAATACCAACCCGAGCGAAGCCCAGAAAGAGGCCGGGAATTACCAGAAAGACCATATCAAAATTGATGGCTTGAATATCACGATTGAGAACCCGGACGGGTCCATCCGAAAAGGGAAGGATAAATCCGGGAAAGAATGGCAGTCAACCATGTCCGGGCATTATGGCTATTTCAAAAGGACCGAAGGCAAAGACGGGGATCAGGTTGATGTTTTTATCAAGCCCGGAACAGAAACCAGCCCGAAAGTATTTGTTGTTGATCAGGTAGACCCGGGAACCGGAAAGTTTGATGAGCACAAGGCGGTGCTTGGCGCCGGGTCAAAGGAAGAAGCTGAATCCATTTATCTTGCCAATTATGAAAAGGGCTGGAAAGGCCTTGGAAATATCACCGAGATGGGCACAGAAGATTTCAAGGCCTGGGTGAAAGATGGCAATAGAACCAAGAAACCTGTCTTTTCTGACACTGCCATTGCTCCGCAGACAACCGGCTTAAAGCCCGGAGATCCGGTATCATGGAATGGTAAGAACGGCGACCAGTTTTCCGGAAAGCTTGAAAAAAAACAGTCCGACAAAATGTGGTTTATTAGAAAGCAGGATGGGAAAGGGACATTTGTTAAGGAGAAGGATCTGTCTCTGAATGTTCCTGAGAATATCCCAGAAAATGTTCCTGAATCGACGATAACGGAACCCATTAAAAAAGATGATGACATGGACCTTAGGGGGGCTATAGGCCGAAACCCTGACGGAAAAAGAATTTATGTTGATGAGAGGGGAGCCAGATCATATCAAGAAGAATCCGGGCTCCGTGTCGGTCACCCCGTGCGCCTTGTGCCAACAAGAAGCGGCGTGATGCCGCAGCCCCATAACCCAAAAGACCTGTACAAACAAGGGGCAACAGATTATCTGACAATCGAAGAGATTGCGGAGTTTGATAGAGAGAAGGTAGAAAAAGAGTCAAAAGAAAAAATAGATACCAAAGAACAACCTACCAAAAGCGACATAACAGATTTCTTCCTTTCCGCATTCCGATCCGGGAAGGGCTTTGCCAATATCCTCCAGGCCAGAAAAGCCTTTGCGGATGAAACAGGCTTTATCATTAAGGCCGGTACCCAGGATGCCAAGATGGTGGATGAAGCCATCGAGACGGCCGGCGTACTCGCAGCCCGGGCGATTATAGATGGCGGAAAAAAGCACAACGGGACGTCTGAAAAGATATTTGATAAGCTCGTTGACTTGCAAAACCGAATGCCGAATCTTTCCGTCAGGACATCCACATCGGTCAGAGATCAGGCATATTCAACCCCTCTTCCTTTGGCATGGATTGCGTCTGAACTGGCCGGGATCACATCCGGTAAAACCGTTTATGAGCCGTCAGCCGGGAATGGGGCCTTGCTTATCGGGTCGAACCCTGAGAAGGTGACGGCCAACGAATTGAATCCGGACCGGTATAATACCCTGCTCGGGATGGGCTTCAATGTCATTTTCAACCTTGATGGGACAGAAATATCAGCGGCTGAAAAAGTAGATGCTGTCATCGGCAACCCTCCATTTGGTGTTGTCAAGGATGACGCCGGAGTATCAAAAACCTGGAAAATAAACGATCAATATCCCACGACTCAGATTGACCATGCCATCGTTTTTAAGGCTCTTGAATCCATGAAAGATAATGGCTGGGCGGTTTTCATTGTCGGAAGTGTGAATGATAAAAACATTACCCCGGAAGGCAGAAAGCTTTTATACCGAGCAAAAGATAAGGTTTTATTTTACAAAACCCTCTTTGACAATTATAATGTAGTTGACCACTTTTCTTTGTCAGGCGATCTTTATGCAAAGCAGGGTGCTGCCTGGCCGGTTGATTTCATAGTGATTGATGGGAAGGGGAAATCAAAACTTGCTCTTCCTGGGGCGGTTCCGCCACCCTATTTAAAAACGCTGGAAGAACTGAAAGGAAAGCTTGATGGAAAGACCACACAAAGACCTGATAGCCTGGGCTCCTCCCGAGGAGAGCTCGGCGCAATGGATAGCAGCGGTATGGCTCCCGAAGGGGGAGACCCTGACGCCAAGTTACCACAGATACCTGATGATAGACCTGGTTCAGAACCTGATAAACAAAGCGGAATATCCCCAGGAAGCGGCAAAGATGCTGGAAAAGACCCTGGAGAACGCCGATCTGTTACAGGACGGAATGATATCCCCGAGATCGACAAGGACGGCGGCACTAGATCTGATGTCGGACCAGATCAACGAACGCCTGTATCATCACCTGTCGATGATGGGAGTTCACGACAACCTGCCGACAAGCCCGATAATGGAGACCAGCCCGGAAGCCGAAGAAATCCTAAGACTGATGGATCTGGAAACCTGGATGGAAAACCTGGCTTAACGGATGAATTAAAAAACATTTCTGAATCTGATCTTGATTCCATGCTGGACGATGCTTTCGGTCCAGACATAACCGTTCCCAAAGACATATCGGAAGAACTTCAAAATATGTCCGTTGAAGAAATTGACGGACTTATTGACGATGTTTTTAACACCTCTACGGATGATATCGCTATCCCTGTTGAAAAACCAGACAGAGGAAGACGATCCTCCGAAGTAGGGTTGCAATCTTCACGGGCTAAAAATGAAAAGGCGATAGAACAATATCTAAAAAATTGGGCCAGGAGAGAAGCGCAAAAGAACAAGCCACCAAATAGAAAACCCAAAACAAAGAAAGACCTGTTAAACGATTTTGCTTTAGAAAGCTTGTCAGACGTTAAAGATGCCATCAAGGGCCTAAACGCCCTTTTCACTCCAAGGAACACCCTGTCATCTGGATTTGTCTTTAATGAAGAAACCTATAAAGCTGCACGGCCTTTCTTTGCAAGCGCCTGGGACCATGCAAAGAAAGCCGGGCACACGCTTAAACAGTTGATTCAATATCTGGCCACACAAACAGGCGCAGAATTGAAGCCTTATTTAAAACGATTTTTCATGGAACAGTCACAGCAACTACAGCCAAAACCAAAAGAAAAAGCAAAGGCAAACTCCGGGCAGGTTCCCTATATCCCATCAAGCAAATCTCCTGCCATAGAAACCCTCACGCCCGTGAATATGTCCGAGGCCATCAAAAAGGCCCTGGCCGACATCAATGAAAAGCATGGGCTTGTGGATGAGTATGTCTCTGAAAAGCTCGGGTACTCCCAGGATGAACTGAAGGAATATTTTTCCGGTGAACAGGTTGACGCCATCGCCCTGGCCATCAACAACATTGATAAAGGGGCCGGGTTTATTATCGGGGATCAGACCGGTGTGGGCAAGGGCCGGGTTGTTGCTGCCATGATCCGGTTTGCCATGGAGCGGGGCCTCACTCCCATATTTGTTACTGAGAAGCCGAACCTTTACACGGATATGTACCGGGATCTTTCAGATATCGGGATGTCTGACATGGCGGACCGGATACTGATCACCAATGCCGATCAAAAAATATCCTTGACCGAGGACGGAGATAAGGTCATCCGAACCACGAATAAGCACAATTCGCTTTTGAAACAGATGGCTGATAATGGGTTTCTTGATTCAAAGTACAGCGTGATTTTTACCACATATGACCAGACAAATAAACCGGGTTCAGCACAGCGGGTTTTCCTGGAAGCCATGGCCGAAAAAAATGGGATGCTCATTCTTGATGAAGCTCATAAGGCCGGAGGGTCAGAGGGAGCTCAGGAAACCAACGAGAAATATCCAAGGTCAATATGGTTCAGACGATTAATTCAAAGCGCCCATTCAACATTTTATTCATCCGCCACATATGCAAAGCGGCCGAGCACCATGGATTTGTATTCCAAAACAGATATGCGCCTTGCCGTCGATGATATCAAGGATCTGTCAGGGGCCATATCCGCAGGCGGGGTCCCGTTACAGCAGGCCGTGGCGGCAATGCTGGTGGAGGCCGGGCAGTATGTGAGGCGTGAAAGGTCTTTTGACGGTGTTGAGTATGCCACCAAGGCAACCAAGATTGATCAGGTCCGGGCTCGGGATGTTTCCATCTCTTTGAATCAGATCAAAAAATTTTCAGAAGAATTTATAGAACCTGCAATATCTGAGCTTGCAGATCAGGGAGCCTTTGATGGAACCGGTATCGGCGGCATGTCAGCGGCAGCGGCACCTCAAATCAGCTCGGTCAGTTTCGCATCCACCATGCACAATCTTATTTCTCAGATGCTGCTTTCCCTGAAGACTCAAGCAGCCGTTGATGAAGCTATCAAGGCCGTGAAGGAAGATAAAAAGCCGGTTATCACACTTTCAAACACCATGGGCTCATTCATTGAGCAGTATGTAGAGGATAACGGGTTGAAGCCTGGAGATGGGATCGGCCTCAAGTTTAATGATCTCCTGTTCAAGTATCTGGATAATACCCGGCGATACACCGAAACGAAGCCAGGCGGTAATAAAAAAGATGTCATCCGTCATTATATTTCAGATGATGACTTAGGCCCGGAAGGAGTCAGGGAATTCAACCGGGTTAAAAAACTTATTTTTGATATGGATCTTGACGGGCTCCCGGTTTCCCCGGTTGATTATATGATATTCAAACTGAAGGGAGCCGGATTGAATGCCAGTGAAATAACAGGCCGGAATCATATGATTGAATACCGGCCGGACGGATCTCAGCGATACCGGATGAGGGGGACGAAAGACAAAAGCATTGCCGGCCGAACAAAAACCATTTATGATTTCAACACCGACAAAACAGATGTTTTAATTCTAAATCAAAGCGGGGCAACCGGGTTGTCACTTCATGCGGTACCGAAGTGGGAGGGACACGATCCCAAACCAAGAGTAATGATCATTGCCCAGGCCGAGGCAAACATTGATACACATATGCAGATGCTCGGCAGGATACACCGGGCCGGACAGGTAAAAACGCCATCATATATCCAGCTCATGGGGGATATCCCTTCCGAAAAAAGACCGGCTGCTGTTCTGGCCGGGAAAATGGCAAGCCTGAACGCCAACACGACTGCATCCAAGGACAGCGAAGTCACGGCCAAAAATGTTGTGGATTTTATCAATAAATATGGTGACAAGGTTGTTGCTAGGCTTATGGCGGACTTTCCTGAAATGCACTCTGCCATCGGGAGCCCTTTAAAAAATTCAGATAAGACGGAATCAGGACTTGATGAAGATGGCGCGGCCCGGAAGGTGACTGGCAGAATTCCCTTATTGCCGACCATCAAAGAACAGGAAGACCTTTATGCCTTGATTGAGGAAGGATACACAGATCTGATTGATCAGCTTGACGCCATGGGCGAGAATGACCTGGAGGCAAAGACCTTTGATACCGATGCCAAAACATTAAAAAAAGCCACTGTTTTTGATGGTAAGGGCGATAAATCTCCTTTTACCAGCAATGCCTTTGCCGAAGAAGTGGACATGAAAAAGATAGGCAAATCGTATTCCAGTGAAGAGGTTGTCAATCTATTAAAGGAAAACATATTCGGGCTTGATTCGAAAGAGGCAAGAACCACAGAAAAAAGCTTGAATGAATTGGCAAATGAAGGCCGTGACAAACATTATGATAAAAGCTCAGATATCCTGAACCGATTCCTTGATTATCGAAATGGTATATTGGATGATATCGAGGATGAGGAAAGATTGAGAGCCCAGGCGAGCAGGCTTGACGCAATAAGAGATGATTGGGAAAGAGTCTTTTATTCATCCGTGCCAGGATCTATTCTTGAAATCCCTATAGGTGACACGTATTTTGAAACCGTTGTTCTCGGTGTTGAGCAAAAAGGCAATCCCAAAAATCCATTGGCTTTGGGAACATGGAAAGTTACCGTTGCAGTTCCAGATTCAACAAGAAAACTCGTCGTGCCATTTTCCTTTATCAACCGGATGGAATCTTTCAGCAATAACGGGAAAATAAACGAATCCGTTTTGTCAAAATTCGACCGGTCCAGCCAGAGTGCCAGGGAAACCAGAGTTATCATGACCGGGAATTTACTGGCAGCCTTTGCCCGGTATCCGAAGGGCAGGATCATTAATTTCGCGGACGATAAAGGCCGGGTCCGGCAGGGTATATTGATGCCTGCAAAATTTGATCTGAATAAAGAATCTCAAGGCCGACCGATTACTTTGACCAACACCAAAGATATCATGACGGTTTTAAGCAATAATATCTTTGTCAGGTCCAGGCGTGGGGATTTTGCCATTACACCGAAACAGGATGGGTCAGGGACCATTTCTGTCCCTGCATCCAAGGCAAGTGGTAGCCGGTATTATCTGAATTCAGGGCTGATTGATTCGGTTGGAAGCGACTTTGTGAAATCCGGAAACAGGATGAAGGTATTTGTTCCAGCCGGAAGGATGAAACGGACGCTTGATCATTTGATCAACGGCATGGAGGAAGTGTTTGAGAATGCGGCAGACTCTGTGAAGGTTATGGATATTCTCGGAATAAAGACTCCTGAGTTTTCCGAACAGCCCATTAATCAGCAGGACGGTGAGGTGCAGTATCATTCCTCTTTACAAAATAATAAAAATCCTGATAATAAAGAATCAGTGAAATCCGAAACGGGGAAGGGCGACGACATAACCACTGGATTAACCCCGCAGCCCGATGGTGGTATCAATTTAGAGTCCATTAATAAGTCAGTAAAAGCTTTCAAGGATGGAAAGATATCTGTTAAAACCGTTGGGTATAGATATGGGGAAGCCCCTGAAAGCGGACAGTCTTATAATTCAAGAGAAAATAAATATGAATCCGGCGTTTCGATGGCTTCTGTTTTTGGGTTTGATGAATCCAGAGGATTCGCCACAATGGATGCAGCCTCTAAGCGTAAAATATATTATTACGAGGGAGAGGTTATAGGTTTTGGTGGTGACGATGAATTTGTAATGTCGAACCTATCCCCAATATCCAAAGCTGAATACAATAAGAAAGGCCCATCTTACAAACAGTCAGAATTAATTTTAAAAATTAACCAGCTCAATACTGCCAAATATTTAAAAGGCATGGGCTACCAAGGATATGATAAAGAGGCCACGCAAAAACAGAAAGCCGTTGATGATTTAATCGAAATTATAAACTCATCCCCTAACCCATCCAGCACACCGGGGGAAGGTGTGCAATATTCTTCTCAGACTCCCTCCCAACTCGTAACCATAAGCGACATCCAAAAAGCCTTCCCGGGCCAAGACGTCAGCATATCCGACGACGGTTCAGTCCGGATCAGGACCCAAGGCGGCGGAGAACTTCAAATCACATCCGTAGAACCAGGCAAACACGGGAGCCTCATCCTTGACATGAAAACCGGAAAGAGGAACGAGAAAGGCCAGATCCTGGGGGCCTACCGAAAAAATAAAATTGAACTGGTCAAAGACCTGGCAGGCACCTGGACCCTGAACCATGAGATTGAGCATTGGCTTGAGGATATCGGCATCATCGGTCCCCGGGAAAAATTGATCCTGGATTCCCGGATAAATGCGGCCAAGGCTCAGCTTAATTTTGAACTCGTGGCAGATCAGCGGGAAAACCGGGCCAACTATATTGCACGGGTCCTGGAAGAGCGTAGGTACGAAAGAGATACGTTGCTCGGTGAGATTATCCAGAAAATCAGAGATTTCCTTGACTCGATCCGGAATTTATTTGGGCCGTCCGTCCGAAAAATTGCCCGGGAGATGGAGAGCGGGAAAATTTATAATAAAATTCCTGGTCAAACAGACAGCAACGAAACCCTTTTTAACAAAGGCATCATCGACGAGAAATTTTATTCCGAACCAACAACCCGGGAACAAATTTCCGGGATGATTGACAAGGCAAAATCAAAAGACGAACGCACCCTTGCCAGGGATCGTTTTATTACCAAAACCCTGGATCACCTGCACTTTATCAAAGAACGCCTTGGAGACGAACCGTATAAACTGCACCGAATGTTGACCGGTATTAAGTCTGCCACGTTTGCCATGTTTCTTGAGCACGGTCCCATGGCATGGGTAGGTGACACAATCGCTGTCACTGAGCGCGGCAAAGGGGTTATCCCGTTTCTTAGGGCCATCGGTCCGGATTGGCGAAACCTGCTCTATTGGGTGGCTGCCAAAAGAGCGGAACAACTGGAAGCAGAAGGCCGGGAGAACTGGCTTGACAAGGATGCAAGGGACAAGCTTTTTGCCAAGGTGGGAACTCACGCCAAAAACGGGCAGACATGGGCTGCACTTAACCTGAAACTCCAAAGCATCAATAAGAATGTGCTTGATATAGCTGAACAGGCAGGACTCATTGATCCTGAAAGCAGGGCGGAATGGGAATCAAATTTTTATATTCCATTCTATCGGATTATGGAAGATCCGATATCACAACAGGAATTCTTGTCAGGACCTAGGAAGAACTGGCGGCATATTTCAGCACAGATCAAAAAGTTAAAAGGAGGGGAAGCTAAGATTGGCGATCCCCTGGAAAACCTTTTGAAAAACTGGATGCACTTGGTTGATGCTTCTGTAAGAAACCGTGCAAGGCAAAGGGCTTTTGAAGCAGGCGAAACGGTTGGCATCATTGAGGAGGTTGAGAAAAAAGACCTTGTCAAAATTCTCGGGTCTGAGACAGTGACCAGGTTCGCCGTCGTGAAAGAAGGAGCCACAAAGGGTAGGGATATCTTTGGCACGAAGGAAAAGGCGGAAACCTGGGCCTATTCACTGGAAGATGACGGCAAGGGCCAGTATTCAGTGGAGCCAAGGAAAGAATATAAGGTTATGTTCGGCAGCATGAAGGATTATGGGATTCTGTCTTTCCAGAAAAACGGGGAACCGGTATATTTTAAAACGACCGACGAAGACCTTTATGAATCTCTTTCCGAGCTTGACATGAAGGCTTTCAATAACATCCTCATGCGGATGATGGGCGGAGCGAAGAGGATACTTTCATTCGGTGCCACATTCGGACCTGCCTTCCGTATTCGAAACATGATCCGGGATACAATCCATACCGCTGTTGTGGCCAAAAATTTTGTTCCATTCCTGGATACTGCATCCGGGTTTATCAAGTCCATGAAAGAGGACAAGGATTATATCGAATTCATGTCAACCGGGTTCGGGTTCGGGTCTTCATATGTTAAATCGGATGATCCCAAAACAGCGTCCAGATTTATTGATAAAATTGTAAGATCCGAAGGCAAGAGTGCTATTCGTAGAATAATAGACCCGTTTAAACCTTGGGACAATGCTTTGTTCCGTGTATGGGATAAAATTGGTGAAGCTTCGGAAAATGCTGCAAGACTCGGGCTGTATACCAGGCTTAAAAGTAAGGGCTACAGTAATCTTGATGCCGGGTTTGAAGCAAGGGATCTTCTCGATTTCTCGATGCGTGGATCTTCCGGAACTGTTCAGGCTCTGACCCGGATTGTGCCGTTTTTAAATGCCAGGGTCCAGGGACTTTATAAACTGAGTAGATCAGCAAATGAAAACCCGAAAGCCTTCTTTTTGAAATCGGCCATTTTGACAACAGCCGCCCTTGCGCTATGGTCTTTATTTAAAGATGATGACCGGTACAAATCCCTTGAGGATTGGGACAAGTGGACATACTTTCATTTCTGGATAGGGGATCAGCATTACAGGATTCCTAAACCGTTTGAGATAGGAGCTCTGTTTGCCTCTCTTCCTGAAAGCGTGGCAAATGTCATGAACGGTACAGAGGAAGGCAAGTTTGTGTGGGATTGGTTCAAGTTTACGGCAAGGGATGTTTTCAATATTGACATGCCACAGATGGTAAAGCCGATTATGGAAGAGCGGTTTAACATGAGTACATTTAAGGGCCGCAGGATTGTTCCGGATTCAATGAAGAACTTGAAACCTTCTGAGCAATACATGCCATGGACAAGCGATACCATGAAGATGATAGGTGGGTCGTTGAATGTTTCTCCATTGAAGCTTGAGCATTTTGTGAATGGATATTTTTCAACCATGGGGGCCATGGTGCTTTTTGGAACCGACGCGATGTCAAGATCGGCTATGGGTTACCCTGACTTACCAGAAGGAAGAAGGAACCCATTTGCCTTGGGTGTTATGGATACCGGAGACGTTAGGTCATCAAAGGATGTGCAGCGTTTTTATGATTTATATGAAAAAATCGACGGTCTGAATCGGACGCTGAACCATTACTTGAAGACAGGCAGGCGGGAGGATGCGAGGAATCTTGTTATCGAAAACAAAAATTTATTGCGAGTGAAAAAACCGGTCACAAAAATTCGACAAAACTTAGCTGATATCAATGATGAAATCAAGCGGATATACAGCTCAAATGATAATTCCGAAGAAAAGCAAAACAAGATAAATGCTTTGAATAAGAGAAGGAATGAGATTACAAAAAACTTGTTCGAATCACTAAGGGCGTCAGAATAATTTTCAGATAACTATATCTGTATAATTTGAATTGAAACCTTTTGAAGGAGTCTTCTATACTCTGCCAAAGGGTTTCTTTTTTTTTGTGCAATTATTTAGATGGAGAATCGAATGAAAAAACTTTTAATCGTAGGCCTTCTAATACTGATATCTTTTTGTGGCTCATCTTATGCCATAGAAAAACCCATTAATGTTCCGATCTCCGGCACATCTTTCCTTCCGGTATCACTTAACTCGGGGCAAACTTGTACTGCTTATGCTTTCCATTCTAGGGATGGCGCAGACTTCTTAATTTCTGACACTGCTGATGGTGCTAAATATTTTACCGTCAGGGATGGTGAAGGAATTGCACCGGAGGAGGTTTATGGGGTGCCAGGTGCAATATTATTTTATGCAAAACCTGTTTCCGGAACGGTGGTTATTGAGGTCCTGGTGCTGAAACAATGAGTGACGGTATTCGCCGGTTGAGTAACCTGAAATAAGGGACAAAGAATAATGAAAAAGTTTTTACTTGGAATACTGATAAGCCTGGCCTTGGTTGGGCAGGCGTGGGGGGCTGATAGGAATATTTATATTTCTTCAAGTGCCGCCGCTGGCGGAGATGGTTCAATAACGACTCCCTACGATGCCTTCTCAGATATCAATTGGACTACTGGGGGAGCAAATTCAATATTCGATTGGGTCGCCGCTGGGGATGATGTTTGTGTAAACCTATCTGGAACATTTCTTGGTGTGGTATTTTCTGTTGGCACATCTGGTGTGGCTGATCATCCTATAACCATCCAAAGTTATGGAAGCAGTATCACAATTTTGGAATATGCGGCATACACAGTTTTTCAAGTATCAGGCAAATCTTTTATAAATATCACTAATATTCAAGCGCAAAAAACAACGACATCTGGTGGAATTTTAATTTCTAATTCGCATGATATCAACATCTATAATTGTATAACTGCTGATAATGAAACTGCCGGAATTAAAATAACTGCTGCCTCTGGGGGTTCTTCATATAATATTAATGTCCATAATAACATAGATTATAGGTCACAAAATGGAATTTTTGCTGCGGCTATTTTAGGGACTGAAATTTATGATATTAATATAAATGAAAATACTTGTATAGATAATGGTGAGACTGGAATTCGGTGTGGGACTAATAGCCATGATGTCAACATCTATTCAAACACTATAAAAGATACAGGGTCGTTAAATGGGGTGGATCGTGTATGGGGCACAGGCATAGAAGCGGGTGGCTATGATGCTGATACATATACATATAACATTAATATTTATAAGAATATTGTATCAGGCATAATAGATGTGGACAGTGATGGTGCGGATGGCCTTGGGATCAGATTTGATCAATACACAAAAACATGTACAATGTACAATAACTTCGTTTATAATTGTGAAGGTAACGGTATTGCAGATGTCAGCAAATATGGCTTTGGGAATATTATAAAGTCCAATGTCATACTAAATTGTAATACTCGATCTTCAGAATGGCCCCTTCAAGAAAACGCTGGAATAATTATAAACAATGGAACCGGTGGAACAGACCAGGGTAAAATTTATCATAATACTGTTATCGGTTGTGATCGTGGGATTTATATTTATGCGTCTGGCGATGTGGATATTAAAAACAATATATTTTATGATCTTGCGGCACAGGGTATTTTAATAAATTCTACAACATATGATAGCTCTTTGTACACAGAGGATTATAATTTGGTTAATAACAATGCGAGTTATTCGGTTGGAAGGATAGAAGCATATGCAACCATAACTAATGTTTCCGCTTTCTTAGGCGCTCATTCTATAACAACTGACCCACTCATAACCCCATCCGGAAAGCTTCAATCCAATTCCCCTGCAATTGATACCGGAGTCTGGATAACCGGAGTAAATGACGGCGGGGAAGAAGACCCTTGGGGCTATGGAGTTTACAAAATACCGAATATAGGCGCAAGTCAAAGAGATCCGGATATGCCAAGCGGCCTAAGAGGCTTCCTTCCTATAGGTAGAAGATGAAATGCCTCTACCACGCCATAAAACTCTTCCGAGAACGAGGCGGATATCTATGGATCAGAAGATCGTATTTATGTTGTAGGCAATGAAAACAGGCGATTTATTATAAAGGATAGGTAATGAGATTTTTAAAAGACCCGAATGCGGTACTTGATTACTCGATTGACTGGTCTGATTGGCTCGATACGGATACCATATCAGTCAGTACCTGGACGGTGCCGTCTGGGATTACAAAAGACAGCGATTCTACTACCACGACAAAAACCACCGTTGTTCTATCCGGTGGGACTGCCGGAACATCGTATAGCCTGGTCAATCACATCGTCACCGCAGGAGGCCTGGCAGATGACCGGACTATAATTATAAAGTGCGATGAACGGTGAAAATCAAGACCTCTCATAACCAACCAATTATTTTTTTTCATGGGAGAAATAAATGACATCTACTGAAACGGGGCTATTTTTTGCAGGAATTTCGTTCATGTTGGGAATACTTGGTAAGGCCATTTATGATTCCTATAAAAGTGGCCGGGTTGAAAAAAGAGCCGTTTATTTAAAAACCACTGAATTTGAAAAAATCTGTTCTTCCCGGCAAAAAGCCTGCTGTGTTCCAACATTAAAAAAAGACGTCGCCCAGATGGACACCCGGGTGAAGGAAACAGAAAAACAACTCGATACCGGTCGGGAAGATTTCAGAACGATTATCCGGGACATATCTCAAGTTAAACAAACCCTTGCAGGGATGCCGAATCAAGCTGAATTTGACGGCTTACGGGTGGAGGTTTCCGAAGTCAAGGAAAGCATCGCTGGGATACAGGCAACGTTAAAATTTGCCATTGAAACAAGCCGTAGGAGGGAAGAAAGAGAATGATATCACCAACAGGCAAAGGCATCAGAAACGATGAAGAGGGCTCCGGGGAGTATGGTGCTTCCAGGGGGAATAGAATCCACAATGGGATTGATTATTTGTGTGACGATGGGCAAATTATTATAGCACCGTTCGCTCTTACTATTGAAAGAGAATCATTCCCCAAATTAGGATCACCTCTTTCCGGGATCTTGTGGCGGCATGATAAAACAAAAGGGAAAATGTTTTATTTTAAACCCCATAAACATCTCATAGGACAAAATATTAGGGCCGGGGATGCCATGGGCATCGCTCAGTCAGTATCAAAAGATTATGGTCTGTCACGGATGAAAGATCACATTCATTTCCAGATTGATGGTTAAGATGTTTTGCGTCTGCCCTGATTGCCAAGGCAGATTGTTGACTGTTGCTCCGGACGGGTTTAATATGATCCGGTGCAAGTGTGAGTGTGGCTGGGTGGATGAGTTTGAATTGAAAAGATCAATTGACGATTTATGGGAGTTGATAGATGACAAATATTATCCGGTTTCCATGGAAGTCTATTGATATAAAATTTGATAAAAAAGAATGTTACCTTGACGAAGAAGATAAAAACAATCTTCTTAAAGAGGGTCAGCATGTTTGGCAATGCGCCTGTTCTTGTCATACGTTTTTTATTTTACCGGATAGAATGGTTTGCTCTAATTGTGGAGCAGAACCAACTTTGTGAGGGGATTCATGGCAAAATTTAGTCCAATAAAATTAAGCACGATAGATGATAGAAATGGGTTTTCATTTCAGTGCCCGGGATGTGGGTGCGCCCATTTTATTCAGACAAACAAAAATTTCAAGCCATGTTGGGGATTCAATGGAAATATTGATAAACCAACAGTGAGCCCGAGCATACTTGTGAGATCTGGTTACATTGACCAAGTCCCAAAATTAATCTGCCATTCATTTATAAAAGATGGTAAAATCCAATTTCTTGGAGATTGTACGCATGAATTAAAAGGTAAAACGGTTGATTTGCCTGAATTCTAAATTGTTTTAAAAGGAGGAAGCCATGGACCCATGGTATTTATCGAAAAGAAATTACACCTTTTTAATCCTGTTAATCGTGACCGGTGCCAAGTTATTTGACATTGAGCTGGATTCGCAGTTTCAAGAAGATTTGATGAACTTTCTTTCCACTGCAGGGATTGTTGTGGCCGGGGTGCTGGCTGCATGGAGTAAATACAACGAGAAAAAGAAGGGTTTATGAACCAACCGAACCTTTCCCCTGTGCCTGAAAAATATAAGTGGGTTTTAATTGATGATTACCCAAACAAAAAGTATGGGACATTGGTTCCGGCTTATTTTCTGACTGACGGAGCCAGTATCCCCAAAGTTGCCCGATTGTTTCTGTATGATCCTTTTCATCCTAAAGTTATCGGTCCGGCAGTTGGTCACGATTGGGGATACTGGAATCATCAGTTTGACCGGGCGTATACCGATCAAATTTTTTATCAGGGTTTGATTGATAACAATGTGCCAGTGGCCAAGGCAAAACTCATGTATCAGGCCGTCAGGCGTTTTGGCTGGGCATACTGGGATAATGACAATGAGGACATCATTGCTTTAACAACGCTTTACTTTTTTGCGAAGAGATCGCCCCGGTTTGAGGAGTATCATTTTCCTGTTGATATTTAGCTATAATTATCTATGATGATGGCATTTACTACAAAAAGTATCCATCATTCTGTTTTCTTGACCTTTATATCCACAGTTCGGGCACTCCCAAGCGCCTCTGTAATAGTCTGGATCTACGGACATCTCATATTCTTCTTTGCACTCAACGGAATGACTTACTCCGTCCGTGCACCCACAATTTTTACCTTTACAAGCTGGATAAGTTTTCATCATTCACCTTCCTTTTCTAAATCTCTTTATCTCTGTATTCCGACCTTTAGTTTTATCTCCACCAACACCAACCACAAAACCACAAACAAACCATTTACAGCATTCATGTGAAACACTGAATTTGTCATACAGACAGTTACTATTGCACCGAGTGCAGCCGCTTCGATCCCCATTGTCTTTTTGATCCTGGACAAAAGGCTGTAGGTATATCCTGCCATGATAATCAAAAACGGAAAACCCATCTCAATAAACCCCTGAACAAATGTATTGTGTGAATTTGTCCATAACATATGACCATTTACCGGACCAAAGCTTTGCCGTACAAATTTCCAATTTCCTAAACCTATGCCGAAAATGGTTTGATTTTTAATTCCGGGAGTCAGGGTGTGGTTAAAATGATTATCGAGAAATACTATCCATGTGTCCAACCTGACAGAGGCTGCCGGTCGATCTATAAAAACCAGGAATAGAGCAATCATCATGGCTATCCCTGCAAATATTTCTTTTTTAAATCTCATATCGGACAATGCTAAAAATATGCATGACGCCACAAACCCACCAAAAACACCACCGGTTGAGCGAGCACAATAAAATCCGGCGATAATCAACGGTATGGCCCAGCACCATTTTTTACGGAACACTGCTGGCAGACAGATTGCCAATGCTGCGGCGGCATCATTAGGGTTAGCCATTAACCCTATGACTTCGGTTGTGGATGGCTTTAAATTACCATATATGCCGGGAAAAATCCCATTGAAATGCAAAATCAAAAAACCACTGTGAATAATGGCAAATATGGCCATGGGATTTATAAGATACTCAGCTTTTATTTTATCTCTCACCAACACATAATAAACAGCCGCATATAGAGTAACCGTGAATAGCGATAGATTACTGTATAAGCTGTAAATGGGATAAATATAGCTAACAGCGGAACAAAAAACAAGAGCGCCTGCCCATGGATTAATTTTATAAATATAAACAGCCAGTATTGAAGATGCTCCAAAAATTGCCATGACCCTCAAAATGTCATCCATGCCTATTTTGCTGATCAAAAAATCGATGGGCGGGCATCTCAAAAGAGCGGTTGCAGTAATAATCACTGAAATAATTATTTTTATTTTCATGTTATGATGCTACTCCTTTTCGTCTGTATTCTCTCCACTCCTCAGCCTGAAGTCCACAATCAGCGCACACAATATCTGTGATCACGACTGTTTTCGACGGGTTTGATGTTCGAATTCGGCGCATATTTCCGCCGCAAATTTCACATTTCTTCCACGGCCTGGACCTGGCAAAATCTGTATATCCATGATTAACACAATAATCAGGACGAAAACATAATGAAGTTCTGAGTTTTGCACATTCTCCACAAGTTTTTATAGCCATAAATTTAAACTCCTTTCGGAATCAAAAAAATAACGGCAAAATTCAAAAACCCGGCAGCAAACCAATACACAGCCGGGCCGATTTTCCCAGAAACCAGATAAAATATTGCGGCAGCAAACGATTCAACCATAATCAAAACCGGGAAAAACGTCAAATTACCACCTTCTCCAGGACACACAGAATCTGCTGGCCTATCTCCCTGCGTTCTTTTTTTGCCATGGATATAACCCGTTCGAGCAAATCCGGATCATTCTTAAAATTTAGGACTACCCTGACCTCGCTTTTTTTATCCGGTCTTGATTCCGATCGGCATGTTTTACATATTTCCCTAAAACCGGTCGCGCGAATTTGACACCGGTGATAAAATTCAGCAGTGAGCGGCATTTTTTTTTTGCATTTCCTGCACACCTGAGTTTTCTCAGGTTCTGAGAAAAGAGTAGGCACGGATGGGGGGAGCGGGGCCTGAATTTCTTCTTCTTTTCGTAAATGTTTTGAGGTGCCATTCTTCAAAGCCATTGCAAGATTTATACATTTTTTGCATTGATACTGATGGCCGTCTTTTGATGTAGATTGTTTGTAAAATAAATCAATACTTTTCTTAATTCCGCATTTTGTACATGTTTTCACTTCCATTTTTGGTTCCTTTTCCGCTTCCTGTTTTTTTTGAATATCTTTTTTTGAATATTTTCCGGCTAAATAATCCGTGCATCCGATACAAGAAATATACTTCAACACTGCCCCATCCCCGCCCAGATAACCCCACGCCGGGCCATTGCCCTTATTCTTCGATTTCAAACGATCCGCCATTTGTTTTGATACCGCTCTTTGCCGGGCCACACAGGTTGATTTCGGGATTGTTGCATTTAACTTTTTGCAGGTAATTATGGATTTATCCGTCAATTCTATTTTACCCCTTAATTTTCGTTTTCTTGATGTGGTTGATACCCAAGTACCAGGCTATGCAAGCTTATTAATTTTTGCCTATAAATTTCTAATCCTGTGATGGTTTTTGCCATAGAGGCACCCTTATTTTTTTGGAAAAATTATATTTAACACCCCATCCGGAACATGGACCGCTTTGTATTGAATGTAATTTTCCTTTCAATGCCGGTTGCCCCGTTCCTGTTTTTTGATAAGTGAATTTCAGTTTTTTCAAGATCCCCGGTTTCATCTGGGTCATAGACTCCTGGCCGGTGAACAAAGAAAACAATGTCTGCATCCTCTTCGATGGCCCCCGTATGTTTGAGGTCGGACAGCATCGGAACCTTGTTCACCCTCTCTTCAAGCTTCCTGGATATCTGGCAAAGCAGAACAATTGGGAGCCGCAACTCTTTTTTTAAATCAGCGATCCGGTTACAGTTCCGGGTGTATCCCTGAAAATCTGTCATACTTGCCGGGAAAGAAATCTTTGAAAGCTGATCTATGAAAATAATTTTTGCCCCGAGTTTTTTTGCCCGCCTGCATTTCCGTTCGATGTCCTGGATTTTACATCCTGCATCATCAACAAACATCGGCAGATAGGAAAGCCTCCCGGCTGCATTTTCAAGATCTGTCATAGAATTTGACCCTATGCTCTCTTTTGCATAAAAACACAGGGCGTTTATGTCTGATTCTTCTGAAAGGAGCCGGTCAATAAGTGATTCTTTATCCATTTCCAGGGAAAGGATGGCTGATTCGACATCGTGCAGGGCCAGGAATTTTGCAATTGACAGCATGAGTGCAGTTTTCCCCATCCCTGGTCTGCCTGCAATGATTATCAACTTGCTTCCGGCAATATACAAAGCATTATCCAGAACAGGGAACCCGAACCTCAGTCCCTTGGAGATATTCACCTGGGCGCTTTTTATCCTGGAGATAGCTTCAATCACCAGGTCATCGATTTTGTAAAAATGATCTTTTGTGTCTGTTGTTTGCAATGACAGGATGGATTCCTGAGCCCTGGAAATAAATTCTTCCGGGTCCGTGGTTTTGTAGCCCTCATCGATGATGGTCATACAGGAGAGTATGGCCCCCCGGACCATGGCCAAGTCTTTAATCTTTTTGGCATAGGCCGCTGCATTCAAAGCCACCGGGGCAGAGTCACAAATTTTAGCCAGATAGCTGGCCCCGCCGATCTCCTCAAGTTCTGATTTACGGACCATCCGTTCAACGACCGTCACCAGATCCACCGGCTGTTTTTCTGTGACAAGGGAAAGCATGGCTGAAAAAATGAGGCCGTGGGCCGGTTTGTAGAAATCTGCCGGTTGAAGTTCGCCAATGTTTTCAAATCCTCTGTTGTCGATTAATAGGGCGGAAATCAATGCGGTTTCCATATCCAGGTCATGCGGCAAAACTCTTTCGGATTGTTTTTTCATGATTGGAATTCCCTTATCTGTTCTTCGTCGGTGAGGGGTTTAAGGCGAGTGATATTTGATTTTTGCTTTACCGATCCGGATAACCCGGATGATTCAAAATATTTTACCCGTGGTGTAAGCCAGTCGTTTTCTTCTGCAACCTTGCAACATAATCCTGGGCAATATCCGGCGTGTGTGCAATCTAAGAGATCCCGGAACAAACCATCTATTCCGGCAGTTGTTTTGTATTTCTTAGCTGCCGATTTCATCCGGTATTTGTAAAAAGAAATTATTTCATTTTTAGAATAGGAGAGTTTTTCAGGAATCATTTTTTCCAGATAATCTTTTAATTCAGAAAAAACCTTTTCGGATTTCCCCCTGGGGGGTAAGGGGGGTATTTCTTCTAGTACTTTACTTTCCTTTACTTTACTTTCCTTTACTTTACTTTCCTTTACTTTCTTGTTTTGGTCGGGCGAACTATTTAAAAGTTCGGGCGAACCTTTAGAAACCTTTTCAAAGTAACGCTGTTTTCTTTCT
>Ga0299912_10000224_pt1 | contig 57503 bp, 60 predicted proteins | sample RVTome_2_FD_207667 | JGI IMG/M metagenome (GOLD analysis project Ga0299912, IMG submission 207667) | Soil microbial communities from uranium-contaminated site in the Upper Colorado River Basin, Wyoming, United States - RVT95D214 (version 2) ... | reverse complement strand
AACCCTTGAACAACAATCATCGCTTTGGTCTTGGCATCCCATTTTCTTCTTTTCATGGCTGTCTTCTCCCGGTTACCAGCCATTTTACTCCCTTAACCCGGGACTTGTCTTAATGGGGAGCAGTATAACGATTTGCAGAAAATTTTAGAAGCTAATATAATAGAGGGCTGGCAGAATTAATTAAGAAGGAGTTGTTATGGAACTAAAAGACATCAAGACCATCGGTATCATGGGGGCTGGTGTTATGGGTGGAGGTATTGCGCAGACGGCAATACTCGCCGGATTTAATGTGATTATCCGTGACCTGAAAGACGAGATCCTAGCAAACACGAAAAACACCATCGTCAGTGGCAGATTCGGCTTAAAAGGTGGTGTAGAGCGTGGTAAGCAAACACAGGCAGAAATGGACGCTGCTCTAGCCAGATTAACCCTCACCACTAAAGTTGAGGACCTGAAGAACGTCGATTACTTGCTCGAGGCAATCGGTGGTGGCGGTGGTCGTGAGCTTGAGAACAAGGACCTCAAGTTGAAGGTTTTCGCCGAGATGGACAAAATTGTGAAGAAGGAAGCCATTTTCGCCAGCAATACTTCCATGTTCACTATCGCCGACTTAGCGAAGGCGGTGCAGCGAAAAGACCGTTTCCTGGGTATGCACTGGTTCAGCCCGGCAAACATCATGAAAGCTGTGGAAGTAATCTACACCCCGGAAGTGACAAAAGACGTAGTCCAAACAATCTGTGACCTTACCTTGAAGCTGGGAAAAACCTGCTCCCTGGTTAAGGATGTCCCCGGTGACACCGGCTTCATCGGTAACCGACTTATGGGTGTCGTCAGAAGAGAGGCATTCAAGCTTGTCCAAGATGGAATTGCTAATGCTGAAGACATCAACAAAGTGATGGTTGGCGGTTTCAACTGGCCTGTTGGACCAATGCCCATGGGTGGACCGAGTGCCAGGTCAGGCTGGCAATAAACCTTTACTAGTTTAAACTTATTTAACCTCGCAGTATATTTCTGGAGTGGTAAGAGGGCGTTTACGTCAAATGAACGCCCTCTTTTCTCATTTTTAATACGCGTTTTCATTCACATATATAACTGCACTATGCTATAATTTTTTAATCTACAGATGTTCTAAATTAAAATGATGCGTGAAAAACTTATCAGTCTACTCACCCAGGCTATCGATAGCGCCCAAAAATCCGGTAAATTACCTTCTGTGGCGATACCGGATATTGCCATCGAGCGTCCCCAGAACCCAGAGCATGGCGATTATGCCACCAATCTGCCCTTGCGGTTAGCGCGCGCCATCAACACCAACCCGCTGACAATCGCTCGTGAGCTGGTAAACTTCATCCCACCGTCAGAAGAAATCGAGAAAGTAGTTGTTGCACCGCCGGGTTTCATCAATTTCACGCTCAAGGATAAATGGCTTGCTTCTCAGGTAGATACCATCATCGAATCCGGCGATAACTTTGGCAACAGCACCTATGGTAAAGGGTCGAGCGTCCAGGTCGAGTTTGTCAGCGTCAATCCCACCGGTCCCCTACATGTAGGTCATGGTCGTGGCGCGATTCTGGGAAGTACCCTAGCAAACGTTCTCGCTGCCAGTGGTTATCGGGTAGAAAAGGAATACTACTTTAATGATGCCGGCAGTCAGATGAATGCCTTCAAACAAACGCTTTACGCTCGTTATTTGCAGAGTATAGGTATCGAGAAAGAGGTGCCCGAAAACGGTTATCATGGTAGTTACATGATCGACATAGCCAAGGAAATAATCGCGGAGCATGGTGGTAAATTCCGTGGTCTTCCGGAATCAGAGGCAGTAGAACAGCTGGGTGAGGTAGGCGTACGGAAGGTGATGGACCAGATTAAAGAGGAACTTAAACTCCTGCGTGTCGAGTATGATGTCTGGTTCAGTGAGCAGAGTCTTTATCGAAATGGTCAGTACAAAAAAGTGCTGGATATTTTACGCAAAGACGGACACCTTATGGATAAAGATGGAGCAACCTGGTTTGTTTCCACGGCACTCGGTGAAGACAAGGACAATGTCGTCATTCGCAGTGATGGCTCACCCACCTACTTCGCCGCAGATATTGCCTACCACTACAACAAATTTATCGAGCGTGGTTTTACTAAAGTCATCAATATCTGGGGCGCCGACCACCAAGGGCATGTCTCCCGACTCAAAGCGGTTGTTGGTGCCATGGGTATCGCTCCGGCGAATCTAACAATTATCATCCACCAGATGGTCACTTTGAAGCGCGGCGGTGAACTAGTGCGTATCTCCAAGCGCACCGGCAACATTATTACTCTCCGCGAGGTCATGGACGAAGTGGGAGTCGATGCCTGCCGTTACTTCTTCTTAGCCCGCTCGGCTAACAGCCAGATGGACTTCGACCTGGAGCTTGCCAAGAAACAATCGCAGGATAACCCGGTATACTATATACAGTACGCTCATGCCCGCATCGCCAGCATCATGCGGTTAGCGCAAGAACAGCAGATTAGCTACGTTGATGGTGATGTTTCCCTGCTCAAATCGCCGCCAGAACTCACGTTAATCCGCCGACTTCTCCAGCTACCGGAAATAATTGAAACGGTGGCAATTACACTTGAACCGCATCATATAGCTTACTATGCGCAGGATTTAGCAACCATTTTCCACATTTTCTACCGCGATTGCCGTGTCGTTACCGAAGATGAGGCGATGACCAAAGCCCGACTTAAGCTCGTTCAAGCAGTTCAAATTGTGCTTGTAAAAACTCTCAACTTAATGAGCATGACCGCCCCGGATAAGATGTAAGCAATTCGGCAAGCGCTACCAAATCCATCAAAAACATTGTTTCTAAAACTACCCCCTACCGCATGAATCTTTTATTGTTTCTTGATAATATACTGCTAACCTATTGTGGAAACATAATCACGGGTATAGAATGTTGACTAGGCTCAGTTTGATAAAGGAGTGTAATCATGACCAACGCTAATAAACCAAAAATAATATACCACTACACTACAAAAGAAGGGTTGATCGGGATTTTTAAAAACAAATCATTATGGATGACAAAGATACATTATTTAAATGATGCTAGTGAGCTTACACGACCTTTAAGTATGGCAAGGGACTTCTTGAAATCGATTTTAACAGAAATGGGTAAAAAAACTTTAAATGTTTCGAATAATAATAAGGGAATTAATAAAATGATTGGAGACATAGAAGAATGGGAAAATATAAACTTATGTGTTGCTTCATTTTGTACTAATGGAAACTTGTTAAGCCAGTGGCGAGGTTATGGAACTTTCGGCTCAGCTTATTCGATTGGTTTCGACGTGGAAGAAATTGAAAAATCTTTACCTAAAAATGACTTTGAATTAAGTCCTTGTAAATACTATACAAATCAGGAATACGAAGAGGAAATAAAAAGATTTATCCTTATAACTATGGAAGAATCGGGAAAAAATAAAAATGCAACAGAAAACTTTGTAGGTAGGCTAATTAGAAAAGCTGCATTGATGAAACTCGACTGCTTTAGAGAAGAAGATGAGTGGCGCATTGTATCATGGATGCCTAGAAGTTATAGCGCAAAAGAATTTAATTTCAGAGCAGGTAAATCAATGTTAATACCATTTTATGAATTGTCGTTAAATCCTTTGTCTATCATGGAAGTAATAGTTGGACCCACACAACATTCTGATTTAACAAAGAGTGCAATTATGGGAATGTCATATAAATTCGGGATAGAAAATATTTCAAAGAATGAAAAAAATGTGAAAATATCCGGTATTCCATTTCGCGTTTTTTAGTAGATATCCAAAGTCATTTCAATGCTTGAATGCTCAAGTCTATCCTAGACAATCTTGGGGTAAATGTCGTTTGAGCATCGAAGATGCGTAAATTATTCCTTACCCCCCAGCTCGGGTTGCTTCTTATAACGCTTTAACATGTCGGCATACGACCGATTACCGTCCTGTCCGCTTTGCCTTCTCGGTCTCCTGTCAGGAGGCATTGGCTTGATAACGCCAGGAATACCCATCACCATGGAATTATCCGGCACTTCTGCGTTCGGGCTGACCAGCGCACCTGCCGCAATTATGCAATGATCACCTATTTTCACATTGTCCAGAACTGTAGAATTATTCCCAAGAAGGCAGTTGTTGCCTACCTTGATACCATGCATTACCACACTGTGTCCGATAATACAGTTATCGCCTATTTCTACCGCTGAGCCGGAATGCACAATCGAACCGTCTTCAACCATGGTATTACGCCCGATTTTTATACACGCAAAATCACCGCGAATTACAGCGCCTGGAAATACACCAGAATTCTCACCGATTTCCACGTCACCGATAACATATGCCGCTTCACTGACAAAGGCTGACTCTGCAATACGCGGCGTTTTACCATCAAAGCTCCGTATCATAAGCACCTCCGAGTGAGGATATAGTAACAGAGCAACAATCAAATGCCAAGTATTAGTCTGTCATGCTGAATCCTTCATTTTCACTCAGGATAAACTCCGTTAATGTATCCTGGGATGGGAGGCTCAAGCAGATTCCCAACCACTCCGATACCCTTCGCTTCTCTCAGGGTGACAATACGCAGGTTTTTTAAAAGTTACCTCTCCCTCTGTAATTCCCCCTCTCCGTCGACGGAGAGGGGGTAGGGGATGAGGTCGTCATTTACTCCATAGGAGTCTTTGTGTTAGACTTTTCCCATAACGAGGGAGAGAATTACATGAAAAAACGTGTCTTTTCCGGTGCCCGCCCGACCGCTCGACAACACATCGGTAATTTATTAGGGGCAATTCATAACTACATAGAACTGCAGAAAGAATACGATTGCATCTACTGCATTGTCGATATTCATGCTCTGACTACACTCCAGGACACACATAAAATTCAAGGTTATATCCGTGATATCACACTGGATTGGTTAGCTGCAGGAATGGATCCCCAAAAAAGTATCATGTTTGTGCAATCACACGTGCCGGAAGTCACGGAACTCCACACCTATCTCAGCATGGTAACCCCGCTGAGCTGGCTTTTAAGAGTACCGACCTTCAAGGAAAAGGCAAAAGAGCAACCTGAAAACGTGAATTATGGACTGGTGGGATATCCTGTTCTTATGACATCGGATATTGTCTTGTACAAGGCGGAGTTAGTACCGGTCGGTGAGGACCAGCTACCGCACCTGGAGCTAGCACGGGAAATTGCCCGCAGGTTTAATAACCTCTTCGGAGAGACCTTCCCGGAACCAAAAGCCAAGCTCACCGAATTCGCCATGATACCTTCTCTATCAGGCAAAGGTAAAATGAGCAAGTCTGAGGAAGAAGGCGTTATCGAGATCGCCCACTCTGAAGAAGAAACCACGAAGCGGGTTATGTCTGCTGTCACTGATCCCGCACGGAAATATCGCAAAGATCCCGGTCATCCCGAGGTCTGCAATATTTTCTCTCTGCATAGATATTTCACAAAATCTCAAGTCGCAGACATTGAGAAGAAATGTCGCGTCGCAGAAATTGGTTGTGTCGACTGCAAAAAACTGCTGGTAAAAAATATGAACGAGGTGCTCAAACCGGTCCGCGAGCGGCGTGCCGAGTTCGCTGCAAAACCCGAATACGTTAGAGAGATACTATCTGATGGTGCCACACGAGCCCGGATTATCGCACGGGAAACCATGAAAGAAGTCAGACAGAAGATAGGGCTTGCCTAACATATATCTAGACCGATTAAATGATTCCTGGTACTTATAACTTCGAATTAAGTGACCATGCCAATCATCCTTAATGAATAATGAGCTGAGGTGGTTTGAAATGGCGACGACGAAGGATTTACTGGAAGAATATCAAAAGAAACGCAAGAAGATTGCCCAGATGGCAAGCCCGGAGGACATAGAAAAACGCCATAAAGGTAATCAGTGGACTGCTCGTGAACGTATCGACTATCTCTTTGATAAGGACACGTTCACCGAAATCGGTTTATTCGTCAAGCACCGTACCACAGCCTTCGGAATGGACAAACGGGAAATTCCTGGCGATGGTATCATCACCGGTTTCGGTAAAGTGAACGGACGGTATGTAGTAGCAATGGCAGAAGACTATATGACAATGGCGGGCACTTTCGGCGAGGCGCATGGTAAAAAACTTGCTTCTGCTATCAATTTCGCCAAGGAAAAAGGCTGGCCTTTTGTAGGCATGAACGATTCTGGTGGCGCCCGTCTTCAAGAAGGCATGGACACACTGGAGGCGTATGGTTGGACATTCCGATCGCAAATTCTTGCCTCCGGGATTATTCCCCAGATTGCACTCTTAATGGGACCATGTCTCGGCGGGCAGGCTTATCACCCGGTGATGCAGGACTTCCTCATACAATGTAAAGAAACGGGATTTATGGGCATTGCCGGACCGGCTTTCGTCGAGACGCAGTTAGGTCAAAAAATTACCCTCCCCGAGCTTTCTGGCTATAAAGCCCATGCCGTGAAATCTGGCTGTACTCACATCGTGGCTAATGATGATAAAGACGCCATCGATAAGTGCAAGGCATTGCTGGCGTTTCTGCCTTCTAACAATCGAGAGAACGCACCCCAACTGACAACAAAAGATGACCCGGAGAGAGTCAGTCCGGAATTGGATACCATCATCCCTGATGAATCCAGCCGCCCCTACGACATGAAGAAAATTATCAAGGCAGTGGTAGACGATAGCAATTTCTATGAGATTATGGCACTTTACGCCACCAATGTGATCATCGGGTTCGGGCGTTTTAATGGTCGCACGGTGGGTATTTATGCGAGTCAGCCAATGCAAGCGGCTGGTGTGATTAACATCGACGCTGCTGATAAGGCGGCACGTTTCATTCGTTTTTGCGACCTGTTTAATATACCGATGGTCACATTCGGAGATTGCCCCGGCTATATGATTGGACCTGAGCAGGACTGGAAAGGCATCCTGAGGCATGGCGCGAAACTCCTGTTCGCATGGGCTGATGCTACCATTCCACTTATCTCGGTGATGATAAGAAAATCTTATGCTGGCGCCCACTATGGCATGCTGGACAAAGCGATCGGTGCAGATTTTGTTTATGCCTGGCCAACAGCGCGCATTACTATCGTTGGTGCCGACACAGCAGCAAGTGTTATCTTCGCCCGCGAAATCCGTGAATCAAAAGATCCAAAGGAGACTGAAGCTAAACGTATTCAGGAATACAGCGATATGTATGAAAACGCTTTCGTTGCTGCTGAGCGGAGCTGTGTAGATGAAATCATTATGCCTCACGATACACGAAAAATGATTAACCGCGCGCTGGATATTCTGCAGGATAAAAATAAGGACAACAAAGCATTTAATGCGCGCTACTGGCGTAAATATTCGAATATTAATTTATAGTCATCTAAAGTGAAATTTCCTCTCCCCTTGTGGGAGAGGATTTAAGGTGAGGGGACACAAATATTGAACGACTATAAATATATGACACATTCCGCAAGAAATCTCCGGCAGCGGCAAACTAATGCTGAAAAGAAACTCTGGTATTTTCTACAAAATAAAACCTTGATGGTATGAAATTTAGGAGACAACAACCAATTGGGGATTATATAGTTGATTTTGTTTGCTTCGAAAAAAAGCTCATTGTCGAACTTGATGGTAGCCAGCATAATGATGCGAGAATTAAGATGGCAGATAACCGAAGGACTTCATGGCTTGAGAGTGAGGGCTTTTTAGTAATAAGGTTTTGGGATAATGAAGTTCTTGAGAATACAGTCGGCGTGCTGACACGAATTCAAGAGATGGCTAAATGCCTTCACCCTCACCCTTTCCTCTCCCATCAAGGGAGAGGAAAGAAAAGCGCTGAAAGCTAAAGAAGGAGACCACCATCGAAATCATACCTGCAATTGACCTCAAGGATGGTAAATGCGTCCGTCTATATCAGGGCGATTACAAACGTGAAGTGCAGTTTTCGGATGACCCGTTGGATGTGGCATTGAAATGGCAATCAATGGGCGCACCCCGTATCCATGTAGTCGACCTTGACGGCGCGGCGCAGGGTGAATCAGGTAATCTGGAAATTATCCGCAATATCGCTCAGGTACTACTGGTTCCCAGCCAGCTTGGCGGAGGAATGCGTGATCTGGAGACTATCCGTAAAGTGCTTCAGATGGGTATCGAACGAGTTATTCTGGGGACAGCTGCCGTCGAGAACCCAGAGCTCGTAAAAGAAGCTTGCCGCAACTTCAATGACTACATTATTGTCAGCATCGACGCCCGTGATGGAAAGGTAGCAACTCACGGCTGGCAAAAAGAAACCAGCCGGGAAACAATTGAGTTCGCAGAATATTTGATGAAGCTGGGCGTCAGACGTTTTATCTATACGGACATCATCCGTGATGGTACACTCACCGAACCCAATTTCGCGGCTATCTCCGAACTCCTTCATGCCGTAAAAGTACCGATTATTGCTGCTGGTGGCATCTCGTCAATATTGCATCTCAAAATGTTGAAACAACTCGGCGTGGAAGGGGCAATCATCGGTAAGGCACTGTATACTGGTGATATCAATCTCAAAGAAGCACTAAACGAATTAAATAAATAACACCACAAGCGGTCCGAGGGGGAAGGGATTATGAAAGACATTGAATTCAATGAAAAGGGATTAATTCCTGCAATTATTCAAGACATAGATACCGGCGAGGTACTGATGGTGGCTTACATGAATGAAGAAGCCTTACAGCGTACACTCAGAGAAGAGGATGTCTGGTTCTATAGCCGCAGCAGGCAGGAAATGTGGCACAAAGGTGAAACATCAGGCAATTTCATCAAGGTAAAAGAAGTATGGAAAGACTGTGATAACGATACGATTCTCGTCAAGGCCAAACCTGTAGGTCCTGTCTGTCACACCGGCGAGCAAAGTTGTTTCTTCCAAAAAATGAGATAATCCTGGCTTATTTAAATATGATCTAGTTAAAGGAGGAAGCGATGGCTGTAAACTCAATTCGGATTGACCGGAATATTCCCATGAAAATGCGTGATGGCGTAACATTACGCGCCGATATCTATCGTCCGGATGACAGTGAAAAACACCCTGCAATTGTTGTGCGTACCCCTTATAACAAATTGCTGGCTGGCGCTAGTGATTTTATGTCACCAATACATGGTGCTTTTGCTGGTTACGCATTCGTTATTCAGGATATTAGAGGGAGGTTTGCTTCAGACGGTATCTGGCAGACTGGTGGCTCTGAAGGTCCTGATGGATACGACACCATTGAAAATGTAGCAGCAGAAAAGTGGTGCGATGGAAATGTGGGTATGTCCGGTGGGTCATATCTGGGGCGTAATCAGTGGCAGGCGGCTATTGAAAATCCGCCGCATCTCAAAGCTATCGCCCCGGATATTATCGGTTCGGGACCTATTGGTGAATCACGCATGTCGGGACCCATTGACTTTGAATCGGGGATTAGCTGGTTCGTCGCTATGGCGGTGGATGTGCTTGCCAGGATGAAACAGCAAGGTAAAGATGTTACCAAGGCAGAAGAAATGCTCGAGCGCGCCCGCTTCAACATGTCTGAAGTGTTTAACTATCTGCCGTTTAAAGACACCCCTCATTTCAAATTCGAAGGACTGGAGGGTGCTTACCGACGCGTCACGGATGCACTGCCGGCTACTGTTAAAACTGAAGAAGACCTCTGGTGGACTTACAACAAGGTTACCGTACCCTGTTTTTACGGCACCGGCTGGTACGACCTCGCTACGTGGGGAGTTTTTGCCAACTTCGCCAAAATGCGGGAGAAAGCTGGTTCTAAAATAGCGCGTGAGGGTCAATATATTATTTGTGGACCCTGGGTTCATGGCTCACGCCTCCCGGCTTATGCTGGTGCTTTACACTTCGGTCCCGCAGCTGCCGCTGTATCTACCTTCACGAACGAGCGCCGTATTACCTTCTATGACAAGTATCTCCGTGGCATCGAAAGTGCCCGTACTAATCCACCCATCCGATATTTCGTGATGGGACTGAACCGCTGGCATAACGCAGAAACCTGGCCCTTACCCCAGACTGATTGGCAACGTTTCTTCTTCCACAGCCGTGGACATGCACAGACTGTTGCAGGGGATGGTTTATTAACACGCGATGTGCCTGGTTCGGAATCACCAGATATCTTTGTCTACGATCCGAAATTCCCGGTGCCCACTGTGGGTGGACGTCTGCTTGATTCTGGTTCGTTGGTACCTGGTCCTCTGGAGCAGAGCGTAATAGAAAAACGCAACGACGTACTCTGTTACACCACCCCTGAACTCAAACAAGACCTAGAGGTCACGGGACCTCTGAAACTTCATTTGTTCGCATCCACATCTGCTAAAGACACTGATTTTGTCACCAAGCTGGTGGATGTTTATCCCGATGGCTTTGCTTATAATGTCGCCGAGGGTTGTATTCGCACACGTTTCCGCAAAGGCATCCTACATCCGGAATTTGTGAACTCAGGACAAGCCTATGAATACACTATTGATCTGGCTCATACCAGCATCGTTTTCAAAGCAGGGCACCGTATTCGTGTGGATGTTACCAGCAGTAACTTCCCGCGCATCGACCGCAACATGAATACAGGTAATGCTTTCGGGATTGACAAGGCAAGGGTACCAGCACTCCAGACAATTTTCCATGAGGCACAGTACGCATCGTATATCGATTTGCCGGTTATTCCCAGCAGATAGTGTTGATAGATTAAGCGGTTTGAATTTCAGCGGGCGGGGTTTCAGCAGATGGATTGTCTGCTTCTACCGCTGCCTTCATTGCCGCAATGGCTACTTCAAGCTGACCGTTATCTGGATGACGGGTGGTAATAGACTGCACCCACATCCCCGGTGCTAGAATAATTTTCACAAATATGTTATTAGCGTGACGCGCTCCAAAGTAAATGACCTCATAACCTAATGCCGATATTATCGGCAACAGTACTACACGACTTAGCACCAATATCCAGAGAGCCGGTTTCCCCACTAGCGAGAAAACAAGAATTGCAATGATGAGCACCGCGAAAAGAAAGCTACCGCCACAACGGATATGTGCCTTACTGAACTTTTTCACTGATTCAGGTTCCAGTGGTACGCCGGCTTCATAACCATTCACTGTTTTATGCTCGGCACCATGATAGGCAAAAACACGCTTGATATCAGGCATGAGCGATACCAAAAACAGATAGAGCACGAAGATAACAAGCCGGATGAGCCCATCTACAAGATTAAATACGAAGGCGTCTTGAATATTAAGTAAATTTGTGAGAAACAAAGGGGCTAAGAAAAACAAAGCTACAGCAAAGGCAAGTGAAACAACAAGCATCAACCACATCCACCATCCACCTACCTTTTCCCCCTCTTCTTCCAGTGCCTCATTCGCTGAATAGAAAAGAGTCTGTATACCAAGTACCAGTGATTCAATAAGTACAATAATGCCACGGAATAACGGAAGGTTTCTCAGTTTGCCAGTATAGAGGTTGGATAGTGGTTGTTTGTTAACTTTGATACTACCATCAGGTTTGCGCAATGCAGTTACGATATATTTACGACTGCGTATCATCACCCCTTCCATAACTGCCTGTCCGCCGTAATGAAATTGCTTTTGATCTGACATATTCCCACCTGATTATTAAAGGAAAAGGAGCGGTCTTGAGTAACCGCTCCCTGACAAACTATCCTGATTTCCTCATTTATTTCTGCTTTTCTGTCTGCTTCTCGTAACGCCGCTTGAAACGCTCAACACGTCCGGCTGTATCCACCATACGTTGTGCCCCCGTATAGAATGGATGACACTTACTGCACAACTCCACGTGGATCTCCTTCTTGGTAGAACCAGTGGTGAAGATGTTACCGCAGGAGCAGACCACTTTTGCCTGGGGAAAATATTGAGGATGTATTTTTTCTTTCATGATATTAATACGTTATTCAGCGTAAACGCTGACCTTCCTCCGATTATCGCTATAGGGTTCGTATTTTACAACGCCATCAATCAGTGCGAAAAGCGTGTAATCCTTGCCAACACCCACATTATTACCGGGATGTATACGTGTGCCGCGCTGTCTAACTAAAATGGTTCCTGCTTTCACTTCCTGTCCAGCCCACCGCTTTACACCAAGACGTTGTGCCTGGCTATCACGACCGTTCTTACTTTTACCGGCGCCTTTTTTATGTGCCACTTACCGCCTCCTCTTTCACATGCTCACCTTTCGGAGCTTCTATTTTGTCGATGGTGAGCCTGGTATACAGTTGATGATGGCCGGTCTTCTTGCGAGATCTGACCTTAGCTTTAAATCTGAAGACGATGACTTTATCACCACGGACAGTGCCCTGCGAGGTTGCGATGACTTTTGCACCCTGGACAACCGGTTTTCCGACTGTAGTAACATCTTTATCACCGACTAAGAGTACTCTATCAAACTCCAGAGTTTCGCCCTCAATCTTATCAAGGCAGTCAACATCTACCTTTTCACCGGGTTCAACCCGGTATTGTTTTCCAGCGATTTCAACGATTGCGTAAATCTTCGTACCCTCCACAAAAGAATTATTATATCAACTTTAGCATGGGAGCGTCAAACTGGATACTAACTACCAGCCATTTTTAGATGCATAAAACTGAATTCAGGCTTTTAAACGACCAACTTGCCCCACAACTCTCGCACCTGCAACCGCAGGTCTTCAAACGTTCCGTCGTTGTGGATAACCACCTTTGCCTTCTTGACTTTTTCTTCAACCGGCATCTGGGAATTGAGACGAGAACGGATTTGCTCTTCAGGAAGACCGGTGCGTGCCTTGGCACGAGTAATCACCAGCGATTCTGCAGCAATCACTACCCATATCTCATCCACCAGCGGCGTCCAGTTGGCTTCAAAAAGTATGGCGGCATCGAGCACCACCATCTTCACACCCTGCTGGCGATATTGCTCGATACGTTCCTTCATTATCTCAAACATACGCGGGTGAACGATATGGTTTAAACGCTCAAGCTGTTCCGGACTGCCGAAAACAATCGCCCCAAGCTTTTTACGATCAATAGAACCGTCCTGTGCAACAATTTGTTGGCCAAAGGCAGCCACCAGATCCTGCCACGTTTTCGTATTGGGTTGATAAGCTTCGTGACCCACTTTATCGGCATCAATGATGACTGCTCCAAACTCTGCAAGTAATTGCGAGACGGTGCTCTTACCACTGCCCATGCCGCCGGTGAGACCGATTACCTTTGTCATTGCGGTTACTCTACCACCGGCTCGATGATGCTATAATTGCCGTCTTCCCGTTTATAAACAAGATTGAGTTCCCGTGTGGTGGCATTATGGAAGAGAAAAAAATCGTGCCCGAGTAATTCCATCTGGTCGATTGCCTCATCGATACTCATCAATTTGATTGAGAACCGTTTTGTTCTGACCACTCTTGGTACTGCCTTTTCTTCGGCAGCTTCTTCCTTAGCCTGTGCTCTTGCTGCCAGTCCTGCCCGGTTTTTCTTGTAGAATTTGCCCTTATATCGTTCAATCTGCCGGTCGAGAGACGGTACGACTCTGTCAATCGCCACCAACAAATTTTCTGCCGGTTCTTCCGCCCGCAGGAGAGTGCCATTAACTTCAATAGTGACCTGGGCGCGGTATCGTTGTGCCTGCGACTTGGTTTTCTGTTCGGTCAGTTCTACTTTTACTCCGTTCAGATTCGGCAGATGACGACCAAGCTTATCCAGTTTCTTCTCTACATAGCTCCGCACCGTCGGCAGTATCTCAACATTATGACCGGTCAACTGCAAATCCATTCCCCAATTCCTCCTATATTATTAAATCTCTCTTGCCAGAGACAATCCCCATACACTTAAGATGCCCACCGACTTCAACACTGCGGCACAGGCATTCATCGTAGCTCCGGATGTGGCTACATCATCGATTAGCAGAACCCTCTTATCCTGAAGTCCATCTCCCTTGCAGGAAAACACACCGGCTACATTTGCCCGCCGCTCTTCCACACTGGTAGTTCTGGCTTGGGGGAGAACATATTTTTCTCGAATCAAGCTTGTTTCATCTACTGGTAAATTCATCAACGCTCCCAGTTCATTCGCCAGCAAAGTCGATTGATTATAACCTCTCTCACGGAGTCGCTTATCATGTAAAGGAACTGGAATCAAAATATCACTATCCAAAGGATTATTTATCAAATATTCACTCATTAGTTGCGCTAGTGCAGGAGCAATTGCCCTTAGGTTACGGTATTTTAACTGGAGGATTGCAGTACGGATGACGCCATCAAAACGGAAGGGCGCACGGATACCATCGATATCAGCCTGCCAGTCGCGACAATTCCGGCAAAACTCTCCCTCAGTTTGTGGTCGACCACATCGTGAACAGACAGGTGGCTCAATATGGGGCAAGGATTGCAGACAGGAATTGCAGAGAAAAGACCCCTCTTTGCCACAGCCCACACAGAATTGCGGAAACAAAAGATTTAGTGCCGCTCCCCTGAGCTTTGTCAAATGAGCAAGCACACCTACCATCCACCAATTAGTTGAGGTTCATCCGGGACTTATCTCGCCTACCGTGAACGAGCATGCATGGCACCGCTCATGATAGGCTCATCAACATAAACATCGCCATTGCGAATTTTCAGATTAAAGCCACACTGAGGATTAGTACAAACCCATGCCTTGTAATGAATCGTTGCTCCCTGGCTCCCAAAATCAGATAGCGGTACTAGATCGCCGATTTTGCATTTCTGACATTTGGGGAAACTGTTTTGTTCCACGAGGTCCACCTCCCAACCATAATTGCAGAATCTTATTCAGTATAACAAGAAATCTAGGCGTAGCACAAGGTGAAGAATACCTAGTTTTAGGGAAGGCTTACGGTCACGGTTACAAATTTTTCATGCTCAATTCCAATGCGGGCTACCAAATTGCATTTAAGAGGGCATTGCGAACAGCGGCGCTTTTTGTTTTTTCGTCACAAGCCAGGAATCGAAGTAAGGCCAGAAAACGTTTTTGTCCTTCGACTCATAACCTCAATATTTCCGTATATTCAAGTTTCTTTTGCAGCTTAACTTCAATTTCAACGGGGCAACTGCTAATCGAGATCGGTAATGTTAGAACGAGACGATATTCACAATCCTTGGAGAATCTAGGATCTTTTTGCCCATAAGACATCCTTATCCTTTCTTGACTGGCTGGCTCCGGTAATTCGCTTACTGATTGGTCTTTGTCATATCTGACCTGAATGCAATCCACCCACATCTCGCTAGGCAAGTCTAGGCGTTGTTCTAAATGAGCGGCAACGTCGTCTACAAGTGTTATGGGCTGGTTAATACGGACTATGTGTTGGCCATATTGGCAAGCAAGATACTCTAAATTAACCTGTGGTCCCGAAAAACATTGAATGTAACGGGGATTAATAGAAGACGTCCCGAAATAAACGGGACCAAACTCATTTGTCTGGGACAAGATCTTCCCTGACTTCTGATCTAGCGTCAATACTGGACGATCCATGCTAATTACTACTCTTCCCTCTCCTTCATCCTTATCTTTACGATTTGCGTCTTCAATTTTACAGTAGTAAGGAAGAGGACGCAGTTGAAAAATACCCTGCTCAACGAACCTCTGTGCATACTCTTCTTTATTAAACGCTCGATAAAGTGGGGAGGGAAACGATCCTATAATATGTACACTCATGAATATCCTTGCTCACTAAATTAGGAAACGCTCCATCATTAATTCTAGCACCCAATTGGGGAATATCAAGTTGAGTTGAAAGTCCTTTTACCCAACTTGCTCTGGAAGCAAATGTTGCAAATCTGATACCAGCTTTCTTCTCTCAGCTCGGAATGCTTCCAATGGGGGTTATTCAATAAACATTAATAAGCGTAGTGTAAAAGATGTACTTTTTTGTTTGCTTCGCGTTTTACTGATAGAATACTTTTTGATATCATCTTAATATTTGCTTCGAGTTGTGAGAGATGGACGAAAAACTAATTGCCCCTTGCGGAATGAACTGCGGAGTATGCGTCAGCTACCTGGCGATGAGAAACGACCTGAAAACGAAAGGATTTGGGAAGAAGTACTGCGCCGGATGCCTGCCACGCGGCAAGAACTGTACCTTCATGAAAAAGCAGTGCGGCCTGCTGGGGAAAGGACTTGTGCGGTTTTGCTATGATTGCAGGGATTTCCCCTGCCGCCGTCTAAAGACCCTAGATAAGCGCTACCGTACCTTTTACCATATGAGCATGATAGAAAACCTCGAATACATAAAAAAGCATGGCATCGGGAAGTTCCTGGAAAAGGAAGCGGCTAAATGGCAATGCCCTGAATGTGGTGGGGTGATATGCTGTCATAACGGACTGTGCTTTAATTGCGGTCTCGACAAGCTACGCCAAAAGAAAAAATACCGGTGGGATGAATAATGAAAGTACCTTTTCTCAAACTCACCATTGTTTCAATCTGGCTCCTTTTTCTATTAAGTGGTTGTACTACTACGAAAGGTGAGGGATTTGCGATTTATTTAACTAAAGAAGATATCCCGCCCGCTCAGATGGAAGCCTTGAGCCATGTCGAAATCGAAGAGCAGCCTATCATATCTATGAGAGATATCATCACATATAACGCCCAAACGCATGAAATGAAACTGACTGCAAGTGCTTTTGAACGTATCTATAGTTTGGAAGTGCCAGTTAGAGGAAAATCATTTATGGTTTGCGTTGATAAGAAACCTATCTATTGGGGGGCTTTCTGGACACCTGTATCCTCTATTTCATTCGATGGTGTCACCATCTGGAAGCCTTTCGGCACTCAGGAACTTAAAATTATTACACTTGAATTGGGTTATCCCTCCGAATCTTTCTACGGGGGCGAGGACCCCAGGAATAATGCAGAAGTAATGACATCGCTGGAGCAGGCTAACAAGTTGATCAACAAGCTGTCAATAACGGCGGTAGACAAACTTCCACACTCTATGAAAGGATACGAGCTTTATTCCTGGTTAGAAGATGACCAATGGCACTTCACTTTGATTACAGGCACCAATCGTACCAAGACGATGGAAGAGATAACTTCTGAAGAGGATTTTGTATCCGAAACCGGCTGGGTAAATGTCCATGTGGTGGGTATAGAAGCAATTAAAGATGTTCTCAACCGACTACCTCAGGGTGAGTCAGTCTCTTGGTGTGACGAGTTGCATATAAGTCAAATAACAGAGATGAACATCGACCTGCAATTACCGCCCACACAGACCACTAATGATATCAAGGAATATGCCGGGCAGTGTGGGCTAGACTTTCAAATTCAGACACGTTAAGTCATTTACTGCCAGGTTAAAAAGTCCGGGTAATTTTATAACAGTTTAGGTAAAGCGGTTGTGTGGTTTCAAATGATGGACGATCGTTAAAGTTTATCAATTATCCGAGAGATAAAAGCTAAACCACTTACCCCTTCAATTGAGAAGCATATAGCCACGTATAAATTGCCCCGGAATTGGTCAGTTGACTTTTCATCAGGTTGACCGAGTCTACCGTGATAACCTGTGAGGAAGCAAACGTGGCCTGCGACAGTATCAACCCTAATTTCTTACGATCGTCAGGAGAGGTATAATTACGTACCCGTCCCAGTGTCAGATGCGGAGTGAAAGCTCGCTCTTCAGGCGGGAAACCAAGCTGCGCCATGTTCGATTCAATTTGTCTCTGGAGATATGCCAGCTTGTCCAGTTCACCCTTTGCGCCCACCCATATTACGTTTACGCGGTTCAGGTTCGGGAAAGCGCCTACTTCCTGTAATTCCAATCGGAAGGGGCTTAATCCCTGCGTCGCTTCATCGATTGCCATGTTTATTTCATCAATTTTGTCGGAAGCAATATCACCGAGAAACTTGAGCGTGACATGAATCCCCTGTGGGTCGACCCACCGGACCACATTGGGACATCGTTTTTTTAGTGCACTTTCTAGCGCGGTGAGTTCCTGCCTGACTGCTGGTGGTAATTCAATTGCAATAAAGGAACGAATTAGCTCAGCCACAATTATTTTCCTGTGATACCCAGCAACCGCATCGCATTACCTGAAAGTATTTTTTCTTTTATTTTTTCCGGTAAATCCAATCCACGGATTTCTTTCAGGAAACGGCGTTGCGGGATAAGCGGGTAATCACTCCCGAAGAGGATTTTATCCTCTCCCACCAGTTGCGCCACCTGGTTATAGACATCTGATGTATAGAGAAAAGGTGATGCGGCAGTATCGAAATAAACATTTTTCATTGTCTCTTTTACTTCAGGCATTAAGGCATAGAAAGGCAGACCGCCGCCCCAGTGCGCGCACACAATTTTTAAGTCGGGGAACGAGGTAATTAGAGCATAAATCAGGTCGGGGGTGGCTTTGCCCTTGCCAGAGTACTGGTGTCCCACCGGTTCCGAAGCGTGTGTTATAAGTATGAGGTTATTTATAATAGCAAACTCAGCGAGTGGGCGGATTTTATCAATCAGATTCCCGTTATCCGATATTATGTCAGGTCGGATTTCCCCAATCCCCTTTACCCCACCCGATACACAGCGTTCCAATTCCTTCAGTGCTTCGTCTTTTGCATCCAGTGTCACATTACAGAACCCGATAATACGACCCGGAAAACGCGCCATTGATTCCATGATGTAGTCGTTAATCTCCACGCAGAGCGATTGCGTCTTCCAACCATAATTCAGTACTACTGAAACATCGACGCCATCTTTATCCATACTAGCAATGACATCATCAGCGGTGGCGAGTTTTGCCTTCGGGTCGGAGAAAATAGACGCAAAACCACGGTCGGTACTGGTATAGTTCCCTCGATTCTGCTTGATACGTGGCGGTACAACATGTGTGTGGAAATCAATTACCATTGCCCGATTATAACAGAAAATATAAACTAAATTCTAAACTCCAATCGATGATAAAGTACAGAGAATTCTGCTACTCAACCCACATAAATGCGTGTATAATGGTTTATTAACACAGGCACCGGCAAAGGAGGATACATGGTAAATCAGGACGTTATTAAGAAATCTGTATTATCTATGATTCAAGCAATCGGCGAAGACCCGAAACGTGAAGGGCTTTTAGAAACACCCCGTCGTGTTGCAGAAATGTACGCCGAGCTTTTTGCCGGTATGGATATGGACCCCAATGAAGAATTACAGGTTGGTTACGAACTTGGGCATCGCGAGATGGTCGTCCTAAAGGACATCCCCTTCTATTCCATGTGTGAACATCATTTGCTTCCTTTTTTCGGTGTAGCACATATCGGTTATATCCCCGATGCATCAGGACGTGTCGTAGGCATCAGTAAACTGGCACGGGTAGTTGAAATCTTTGCGCGCCGACCGCAGATTCAGGAGAGAATGACAACACAGATTGCCGACGCCATTATGGAAGGTTTAAAACCACAGGGGGTGGCGGTAGTTTGTAGGGCAGAACACCTGTGCATGATAATGCGTGGGGTAAACAAGCCAGGAACAAACATTATTACTTCAGCGATTAGAGGTCTATTCCGCAATCGTGCTGCCAGCCGTGCGGAATTCTTCTCACTAATACAAAATAAAGAATAAATTAATCGGATGAAGGGATAGGTTTAGGTTCCTGAAGTTTAACGTCTTTGCTACAGCAGATTACTTGACCCGATCCTGCTTTAATGCAGAGTATTTCAGTACCACAGCTTTCACACTTGTATCTTTTACCTAGTTGACTTGCCACGAAACGAAGCCTCCTTGACGCTTACTATTTCTTCAATTCCATCTGTTGACCGCAACAGATAATAGCGCCCGTGCCTGCCTTGGTCACAATAAACTCGCCACCACATTTAGTACAGCGGTATCTCTTACCAATCTCATTTGCCATATCTTGACACCTTCCCGTAGTTGCGTTCCACGCAATTCTATCATATATTGACGACGAATTTGACGTCAAGGTCTGATACTTCAAAACCTGTATTTAAAATTTGACACCTCCCTATCGACGCTGTAGTATTAGCTCAATATCGCATATTCAGGGAGCTCGATTTCCTTATGGCAGAAACTAAAAAGGTAGCTGTTGTAGGCTTTGGCAATATTGGAAGCGGTGTGGTAAAAGCTCTTTATGAAAAAGGCGTTGCCGGGCTAGATCTGGTCAAGGTAATTGATATTGACCTCGAGAAGAAGCGTCCGGTGAGAATTCCCAAGAGAATGCTTTCTCCGCACTGGCAGACCGTTGTTAACGATCCTAAAATCGACATTATCATAGAACTTATCGGTGGTACCGAACCCGCAAAAACAATTCTCTCGCGTGCCATGGAAAAGGGTAAAGACGTTATTACTGCTAATAAAATGCTTCTCGCCCAGGACGGGCAGTCTCTTTTCTCAATGGCTTCTCAAAACAAACGAAAGATTGGATTTCGTGCCAGCTTCGTCGGATGTCACTCCCTCATTCATGAATTTCAACAAGCGGGCAATTCTTCTAAAAAATTCCGCCGTATCTATGCTATCCTCAATGGCACTTCTAACTATATCCTCTCCACCATGACACGAGATGAAAAAACTTTCAAAGAAGCGCTGAAAGAAGCGCAGGAAAAAGGTTTAGCTGAAAGCGATCCATCAGATGACATCGACGGCATTGATACCGCAAATAAAATGCGAATTCTCCTGAATCTCATAACTAATACTTATCATAAGGTACCGGAATTTCAGATAGAAGGTGTCCGTAATGTCAATCCCCAAGATATTCAGTATGCAGGCGAACTGGGTTATGCTATCAAACTGGTTGGCGTTATTGAGCAGATCGGCGATTCTATTGCGGTTGGGGTGCATCCAGCACTATTACCACAAACCTCACTGCTTGGTTCACTCCAGGGCGCTTACAATGGCACTGAACTTGAAGATGAGTACGGTATAATTTCCGGGCTGGTGGCACCAGGAGCCGGGGTTCAGCCAACAACAGACGCCGTTATCAAGGATTTGGTCGATATGGTAGAAGGGCGCCCCATGCCGATGCCTTCCTCAGCGGAACCTCTGGTTCTCAGCAGTACTGCAATGGCAGAACGGCGATATTATCTACGTTTCAGCGTCGATAATCAACCTGGTGTACTGGCACAAATCACCAATATTTTCTGGAAATACAATATCAGTATATCTGGCGTGATTCAGAAAGAACCTGTTTCCAGCAAGTTTGTCCCAGTTGTGATGACTACCTACAAAGCAAGGGAAAAAGACATCCAGAGCGCAATAAAAGAAGTGGACAAACTGGAAGTAGCTAAGGCGCCAACAAAACTTATTCGTATCCTCAGCGCTAATACTTAGTTATCTAAACCGTGATCTTAGCGTTCTTTATGGCCTTCCAGATACCATAAGCAAAGAGGATAGTAATCCCAACCTGAAGAACAATCAGCACATACCGTGCCCAATTCGGTAAAATATCAACCGGCTTCACACGAAAAGCTATCGGAGTGGACCATTGCCCAATATTTGAAGCGCCATCAATAGCACGTATACGCCAATAGTAGTAAGTGCCTTTACGGTTCGGCAATAAAATCCCGCCATCTTCCAGTTCATATCGAGAAAAAGTAAAACCAGATTTCTCCAGAATCGGAAGTACAAAATCAGGTGTACGCGCTACCTGAAATGTATAAAAAAGTGGTTGACTGATGTCATAAACAGCTTCCCAGTTAAAAGTGAGCGGCACAGTGACAATATCATTCTGTTTGGGTAATAGTGGTTGGGGAATAGTAGGTTCGTCCGACTCAACAGTGTAAACTACCTGCCGAAGATTAGTACCGTCTGTTGCTGTAACAATGTGAGCTCCAGCAACACACACTGGTACATCGAAAATGCATGAAAAAGCACCGATATTATCGGTCCTGGCTGTAAATGATTCTTGCGCATTAAAACTGATAATAATATTACTTCTAAGTTCAAAACCCGTACCCGACAATGTTATTTTGGCACCAACTTCGCCTGCACTTTTACTCAGGCTGATACGTGATGTGATGAAAAGATCTCCCCATCTCACTTCGCGACTGACATCCTCCACCCCAACCAGATATTTCCCTGCCTTCATGACTGGCACAATGAACCGCGAACTAAAAGCCCCCAAATCATCAGTTTTAGCAGAAGCAACGATAGCATCATAGAGGTTGACCGAAATATTACTCTCAGCAGTAAAACCGTTGCCACTTACTATAACAATATCGCCTACTGCCGCAACCTGTGGCTCGATAGTGACTGATGGTATAATCCCAAACTCTGCAACAGCTCTTTGACCTTCATCATTACTCGCAATAATGTTGTGTTTACCACGTGGACTTGCAGGTATCGTGAATTGTATACTGCATTCGCCAGTTTCACCAGCTACCTGAGTCCCCAAGTACATGGTCTCGTCTCCGTAATAATAATTAAAAACAACGGATTTCCCGACATAGAAACCACGAACACTAACCTGTAAATTAGTAGCAACAGTGCCTCCCCACGTACTGAGTCTGACCTCTGGCATTGGTACAGTAAAAACCTCTTCAGCAAGTATCCTCCCAGCCTCATTCCGAATGCTAACTGCACTGTCTCCCGCTTGTACATTAGTAGGTACCTCAAAGACAACCTGAAAATTTCCTGATAAGGGCACAGATACAGCAATCTTAGCTATCTCCATATCACTGAAAAATATGGATAGTCTATCCCCAATATAAGAAGTAAAATTGGTGCCATCTACAACTACTTTTGTTCCCGGGGCACCTGATTTGGGATGAATGGAAATATAAGGCGCGGCAAAAACAGGTTGAGGTAACAATGCCGCTCCCAGCATCAATAGTATCAAGACACAGATAATTGATTGGAAAAACTTTTGGAACTTCATAGCAGAAATCTGTTTAATAGATATTACCTGCTAATGGTACGATATACTCTCTATAGTGTCAATACAGCACTTAACATTCGACTTGTGAGCATTAGTATTAAATTAACCACTGATTTTAAACCCTGCCTCAATAAATGCTATAATAAATTTCCATTAGAAGCTAATGTTTGAGGAGATAAGGCATGGACCCAATCGAATTAATGTTTAACCCAGAAACAGTGGCAGTAGTCGGAGCCTCAAATGACCTGACTAAATGGGGAGCCGGTATATTTTCCCGCGTGTTGAGCTCCCCTTCAATAAAAAGACTCTATCCCGTTAACAAACATCAGTCAGTGGTGCAGGGAGTAAAGGCTTATCCCTCACTGCGTGACTTACCAGAATCAGTTGACTTCGTAGCCATAGTAATTCCCTATCCTGATGTTCCTCAGGTAGTACAAGATTGCGTAGCGATTGGTGTCAAAACTGCCCTGATTATTACGGCCGGGTTGGGAGAAACTGGTGAAGAAGGGGCACGCCTCGAACGTGAGATTGTGAATACAGCACGACAAGCAGGCATTCGACTGGTTGGACCAAACTGTATGGGTCACTTCAACGGCATTAATGGTTTTTCCACCTTACGGATGACTTTACAGATTGAAAAAGGTAATATCGGGGTCATTTCTCAAAGTGGCGGTTTTGCAATGAACATATTGCAGTCCGGCAGAGAAATGGGAGTCGGTTTCAGTAAGTTTGTTAGCGTGGGTAATGAAGCCGATCTTCATTTTGAAGATTTCCTTGCTTATATGGCACACGACGAAGACACTAAAATTATTACAGGCTATATAGAAGGCTTGCGTAAAGGTAGAGAATTTTTCCGCCTTGCAAAGGAAACCACCAAGAAAAAACCTATAGTCGTGGTCAAGGTAGGCAGGACTGAAGCAGGTGCAAAAGCCGCCAAGTCACATACCAGCGCCATCGCCGGTGCAGATATCATTTATGATGCCGCTTTCAAACAGGCCGGCGTCCTCCGTGTCGACTCCGTAGAAGCGCTCTTCGATGTTACTTCCGCTCTACTGCGGCAACCTCTACCCAAAGGCAACCGTGTAGGTATCATCACTAGTGGCGGTGGTTTTGGCTGTGTGAGCTCGGATGCATGTGAAAGGCTCGGACTTAAAATAGCACCGCTCAGCCCGGAAACAATTGAGAAGCTTAATAAAATTTTGCCTGATCGCTGGCCTCATGCCAATCCTGTAGATACAGTAGCCACCGGCATTGCAAATGTTACCTATGACTGTATCTGGCCACTGATGGAGGACCCGAACCTGGATTCCCTGCTCATCATCGGTGGCGTAGGCATGAGTGCTATGCTGCCTCAAATGGGTGCCGACCACATTAAGGCAATTATATCTCAGGCTGGTAACTCGGGATTTCTTATGGATTTTGCTGAGCAAATGTTCGCATCATCTGCAATGCAAGAAATGGAAGGACTGGATAAGCTCTTCGAGTGCATAGATAAATACAAAAAACCTGTCATCATTTCCACCCCCGTCAATGAAACGATGCGTAACTCACCCGTGTATCAGAAACTTCTGAAAAATGGCGTGATAATGTACGCTACTCCGGAAAGAGCCGCTACCGTGATTGCAAAACTGGTAGAATACAACCAATATCTAAGTAATCAATGAAATGGAATAAACTTGAATACTGAATTATCTATCCCGGAATTACAGCAGATAGCCCGCAAGCTCCGACGTAACATCGTAACGATGATTGCTAATGCAAGCAGTGGACATCCTGGCGGATCGCTATCAGCGGTGGAAATTCTCACTACGCTTTATTTCCGTATATTACAGCATGACCCGGCGAATCCCCACTGGCCAGACCGAGACCGCTTTATTTTAAGCAAAGGCCATGCATCACCAGTACTTTATGCCACATTAGCAGAAACAGGTTATTTCCCAGTTGAAGAATTGATGACATTTCGGAAGATAGGAAGTCGTCTCCAGGGACATACCGACCATAATATACCAGGCGTGGAGATGTCTGCCGGCTCCCTCGGACAAGGTTTATCCTTCAGCATAGGATGTGCGCTCGCGGCTAGACTCGATAAGAAACCATACCGTGTTTATGCTCTGCTGGGAGATGGCGAGTGTGAAGAGGGTCAGGTCTGGGAAGCAGCCATGGCAGCAGTCCATTTCAAGCTGGACAACCTGGTAGCGATCGTCGATAGGAACGGACTCCAGATCGATGGCTGGACAAAGGATATTATGAACCTGGAACCTTTCCCTGAAAAGTGGCGCGCTTCCGGCTGGCATGTGATTGATATCGACGGGCATGATTTCACCCAGTTATTCGAAGCTTTCGAGCACGCAAAGACTGTGAAAAGACAACCCACAGTTATCATCGCCCGCACGATTAAAGGTAAAGGCGTCAGCTTCATGGAAAACAATGTCGATTTCCACGGCAAAGCACCTAATCCAGCACAACTAGAAATTGCTCTGAAGGAGTTAGCCTGAAGATGGCAAAGACTGCGTCTCTACGTGAGGCTTATGGTAAAACCCTGGTCGAGCTTGGTAAAGAAAACCCGAACATTGTAGTACTGGATGCCGATCTGTCCCATTCCACAATGACCTATTACTTTGCCAGTCAGTTCCCCGACCGGTTCTTCAATTGTGGAATTGCGGAACAGAATCTGATGGGTATTTCTGCAGGGTTGGCAGCCTCAGGGAAGATACCAGTTGCCAGCACGTTTTCCGTATTTGCCCCGGGACGCTGTTTCGACCAGATACGCGTGTCGATTGCGCACCAGCACCTCAATGTGAAAATTGTCGCTACCCACGGCGGTATTACCGTCGGCGAGGATGGCACTTCACATCAGGCGATAGAAGATTTAAGTCTTGTTTGTTCTTTAGTCGGGATGACCGTGATTGTACCATGTGACGCCATCGAAACAGCCCAGGCGGTCAGAGCAGCGGTTTCATATAAGGGTCCCGTTTACATCAGGCTGTGCCGACCTGAAATGCCAATCGTGAACGATGAAAATTACCGCTTCGTCATCGGGAAAGCCACGCAGATGCGACAGGGCAACCATATAACCATAATCGCTATGGGACTGATGGTGGCACCCGCATTGGAAGCCTCTGATAGACTGAGATTGGATGGTATCAACTGCCGTGTACTGAATATGTCCACGCTCCAACCGATAGATGCACAGGCAATTGTGCACGCTGCTGCCGAGACCGGTGGCATCGTTACAGTTGAAGAGCACCTGGAGCATGGCGGACTGGGAAGTATCGTAGCACAGGTGGTTGCCCGTACCCGACCAGTGCCTATTGAATTCGTAGCGCTTAAGGGTTACGCTGAATCCGGGAAACCTGCTGAATTGCTCGAGAAATATGGATTGAATGCTAAAAACATCGAGCGTGCAGTGCGGTCTGTATTGCTACGTAAAGCAACTTAGGCAGGATCCGAGAGCCTCTCCGTACGGAGCGAGGGTATTAAGTGTAATTTTCACTTCACCCTCATCTCAATCTTCTCCCCTCAAGGGAGAAGAAATTATCCGCGATATAGTAATTCAGGCGATTATTATCGGTTCATTGGCAAGAGTGTTAAGAGGGTGCAACCATCTTAAGTATTACTCCCTCTCCCTATGTGGGAGAGGAAATAAGTAGCTTTCCCGAAAAACAGTTAGATGGATTCCCATTCGCATGAGAACGACAGCGTAGAAATGCTTAAGTAGTGCCTGCGCTGGCAATATCTTCTACACGGTGCCGATTGAAAAAATGCGTGATGCCCACCAAACATGCCAGTCCGATGGCATAGAGCACCATCAAGCCTGAAACCCCCTGCCACCAGCACACCAATGGTAATCCGATAAATAACACAGCACTTGTCACTATCACATTTTTCGCAATTAAAAGGGTAATGATTGTCGGTGGAGTCATGATGAGCATCGGGGGCGGCATCAGCGCATACAGAACCCCGATGGTCGTGGCTTCTCCCCGCCCACCTCGGAAGTGGAGAAATAGAGGCCAGTTATGTCCCACCACCACCGCCACGCCGGTTGCCAGGACGACAGTCTGAGACGCATTAAATAGTTGAGCTGTGAGAATCACAAGCAGACCCTTGGTAGCATCGATGAAAAAGACGAGAATACCGATTACATGGCTGATTTCGTGGTAGGCATTACGGGCACCCATATTACCATCGCCCAGTCCACGGATATCTTTCCCGGTGAATTTCTTCCCGAAAAAATAGGCAGAAGGCAAGGTACCCACTATGTAACCGAGCAGTACCAATAACCACTGGGTCATTCTTTTAAGCTCTTTATTTCATTTGGATTCCCGCTTCCGCGGGAACAAGGTTTAGTGCTTCGAATTTATTAATGTGGTGCCGGGAGAGGGGGTCGAACCCACACGGATTTTACTCCGGCGGATTTTAAGTCCGCTGCGTCTGCCGATTCCGCCATCCCGGCACGCTAAATTATTGTATCTCTTCGGGGTATGTGCGTCAATCTCAAGCGAAATGAAGCTCAAACAGAAGACTCTTAATCCGTCGGGAGCGAATACGTACTCGGTTTTTAATTTGGGTTCTTCCTGGTTGTGGTTAGTCAGGAAACAGCCATTCTTACTACTTTGCCATCATCAGAAAGGACATATTCCACCTGTTTTCCGATAATTTCGGAAAAATCATTGTCCTGCCAATTCAAATCATAGGGCATTTCATATTCGCTTCGACTTAAAGACATAATTGCAGGTACCTGAATTATTAACGTTTTTTTTACGGTATCAACGGAAATCAACTTCCCTTTGTCATGCTCAAGTTCTTCCATTTAAAAATCTCCAATTTTATTTTCATAATAGACTATTATCTAATATCTAATTATATTTTGTTGAATTTCCAACTGGCAAACAAGATGTTCTTCACAGTATTTCTTTAAAAGTTATACAAAAATTATCCACATAATGTCAACCAACTCTCGCAGATTTTGAGCTAGAGTAGTGCGATTATTCAATTAAAGTCATTACGTTATTATATGTCCAGAGTTTTTTATCAACTCTACCTGGCGCGGTATATATAACGCTTTTGAACGCGGATAGTGCAGAGGTTGGTTTCGTATTCATAGCCCGTAGATCGTTTATTCGGATCCCTACTGCTGGAACGTTAAGTATAGTCTAGGCTTTATTCTCTAAAAAACCTATCTTTGAAAAACCCCTGGCTAATGTATAATGCCATTAATGTAGTTTGTTCGATGGGGATATTAGGTAATTGTTGTTGAAACTTATTTAAAATCTCTGCCAGTTGGAATTCCCTTACGAAGGAAGTTGCCAAGGTCTTGCCGCTTGAATCTTCGGTCGCCCCTGGAGCCAATCCGTATACTTCTCAGAATACCCTCGTCGCTCCAGCGTCGGATAGTGTTGGCATGTATATTGAGAACCTTAGCTGCTTCTCCGACAGAGAGAAGGCTTTTTCGATCACGGCTCAGATCCGGATCATGACCGGTTCCAGAAAGACTCAAGTCACTGCTCGGGAGAGCTGAGGCGTGTATGCGCCTGGTGTTCCTAATAAGTTCCCACTTGCCTCCTCTACGAACGATAACCAAGCGGTGGTTACTGACTACATCTACAAGTTCAGGTGAGCCATACTTGTCAGTTGTATAGGTACAGAGAACAAGCATCCGATGTCTAGTGATCACACCATCAACAGTTGCTTCATAGTCCACGAAACTCTTCCAATCTCTATGCTCTAGCCAAAACGTATTCCCAGTAAGACGAAGCCCATCAAACCCATTGTCCAGAGCCCATTTTTCCTTTTCTATCCATTTCATTAATACTTGGTCACCATCGAATTTTCCAGTTTTTATATACCAATCACTATAGTCCACTATTTCTATCTGTCCCATGCTGATATAGTCGTCCAGATTCTCGACCGTTTTGGTCAATGCTGCTCTGGCTTCATCCTCCCGTAAGGGTGTCGAGGTAACCCACATACAGAACTCATTGCTCTGTAATCCAGCTTTGAAAAATGGAACTAGAATGTCAATCAAATCTTCTTTGGTCTGATACAGTTGACATATGTGTGAACCCCAGGCTACTTTGCCTATGGCGTCAATTCCTGTTGCACGATATCTTTTTACCATATTGCTCTCCTGGCAGCATCCATGTTTAACCTCTGGTATGACGTCATTTCCTGTCTTTAGGTAACTTTGTCATTTCTCTCGTGATTTCTCTCATTCTCTTTTCTATATGTGTTTTACGCGTTAGAAGATGTTCGTATTCCTGCAATGATTCCTTTGTTGGAGCCGACCATCGGATACTATAGAGATTTCTATTTATGTCTGTTAGTTCCTTCTCCAGACGGTCATACTCTTCGCCCAGTTCTTCTTTTCTGGTTATTATCGCTTTCACCTCCTGAATATGCCGTTATTAAACCACATGCAATAAAGCGAGTCAACCGGCATAAAAACAAAGAGACGGTCAAAATGAATCAACCGTCTCTATCTGTTACCCAGTAGTCGGGTATTACTGAGGGTAATGAGCTAGAAATTCGCGTAATACTGACTCTTCCACTTTCCCAATTTTCGCGAGTGTGGAAAGCCTCGGAAATGTCCACTTGCTTTGACTCTCTGCCAGTAGCTTACCGTCTAAAGAATGAACAGTAGCACGCAATTCAGCATTCCTGTCGTCATGGCTGACAATCTGACCTTCCACAACGATTTCATCATTAACCTCTGTTGGGTTCAAGTAATGAACTATCATCTCTAGTGTGACTCCAAACTGCCCCAACCTCGAAATGATTGTCCACTCACACACTTCGTCCATTAGAAGATAAACAATTCCACCGTGAGCCAATCCACCAATACCACACAGGTAGTCAGGAATCTTACATTTAGTAAAGCAACCTCGCTCGGAAAACCAGAAGCGAAGCTTCAAGCCGCGCTCATTCGTTGTCGAACAGCCGAAACAGCGACCATTCCAGTAGTTTACGACTTCTTGCTCATTCATTTAGAGTCCTCCTCTTGTCCCTCTTTCAAGATGGAGAAAAGTGAGAACAATTATTACCCATGCATTGTAAATATGTCAAGTAGAATTAATGCGAGAAAGCTGAGAATAATGCAGAGCCACGTCACCTTTTCGAGTTATGGTTGCTAGCTATCGCGCACTGACAATGTTCTTGCAGACTTCGTGAGCATCGCCAAAGGTCAAGCGACTATCGACGAATAAAGCTTCAAGGTATCCTGAAAATTAACTTGTCTAGTATCCCCCATTTCTGCGCTTGTCCACCTGCTTGCTGCTTCTTGTAGACGTTTGGGGACATTACTTAAGTTACTCCCAACTCATTACTAATTCTCTATTTACTATTAATGATGGTGAATTAAAATCATGTTACTAGAACATTATACCTTCCAATATTAGGAATTACGTGCAATTGTATAGTTATCAGATTAACGAGAAAAGGTCAAAGAGATAACAAATTGAGTAATGACGGAAGCTACTTCGGTGACCAATCTGACAAGATCAGGGAGGATCTTTGGGGTGAGGTTCCTCCCTGGTTAGAAGTCGCTATACAACAGAAAAATCCTCGCCTCACTGTAGCTCTGGCAGATTCCATCTTGTTAGAGTACGACGATTTAGATAAAAAGTTGTTAGCCCTTACCAGATTAAACTAACTGACTAGAGATAGAGACACGAGCTATGTTTGGCAAGAAAAAGATAAAGACATTAGAAGAAAAGAAAGCGGTGTGCCGCGAGTGTGGTAAGGATTGCCACGACAGGTTAAGCTTAGAAAGGCACATTAACTGGCTTCATCCCACTGTAATCTATTTGAGAAAATACTAGGTTGTATTGCAGTCATCATCAACATGGCAGTTTTTTCACATTATCCTGAATGGGGAGTGAAGCCTTTTATTTGGGGCAGTTTCAAACTACACTGAAACATATAATTTGAATTTACGGGATTTGGACTTAAACATTGCATTTATCACCGGTTCCGCCAACCAGTGCTTCATATCTGGGCAGTTCAACCAATATTTCAAGCCTTTCTTACTTATTACATACGGGTTTATCCTTATTCCTTGATGCGCTTCCGGCGTTCTGGCTCCGGTATCAGCCGGCGGAAGTCCTTGAAATCCGAAGGACTGCCTTTCTTAATTTCGTGTGATTGAGGGTCACCTTCCAGAGACGCAACCTTTGACATAGATACCTGGGGTTCCGGAATAAAAACGTCTAATTTCCAAACATCCGTGCCATCGGTATACCATTTCCCGATATCTTCAGTTGTGATGTTGGACTTACGGCGGCGATCGGTTGGTTTTACTTCTACTCTCGGTGGATGGCTTGGGCGCTTTTTAGGAAGATTCACCCTTGTTGATTGCTGTTTATTGACGCTTTTTGTTTCTTTAATTTCCATCTTCTCTCCTCTATTATCTTGCCAGTGTTTGGGATTTAAGCCGGCTTTCTTGATAGCCACGTCTCTGGTCTCGCCTTCAAGCTCAATCTCAGTATCCCCGACATGCAATATGAACTTTGTCATTTTACTTATCCAACACCGGGTTGAAGGTCCCAACAATTTTTAGCACCGGGAATTACCCCCAGCCGTATGATAGCATAAGTATCGAATTTGCGGAATTTGGGTTAGACTATACCTGATACAACCGTCTCCCAAAATCAGGGCTTCGTATAAAATATTAATACTAATTCTGCCCCAATAATTCACTTATTGACATATTACATATCACATCGTATACTCAAGGCACAATTCTGATGGGAGGTGCTCAATGGTTGTTTGGATCATACTAGGCGTAATCGTCTTCTTATTCGTAGTCGGGTACCTTACTCTAGCAATCAAGACCATAAGACCTACGGATAGGGGTCTTATCGAGAGGTTTGGAAAGTATAGAAGATTTGGAAGTCCTGGTCTTATCTGGATCATACCTATTGTGGAGCGCCTGATAAAGATCAACATCACGGAAATGATGGTTGATGCCGGTGGACAGGAAATCATAACCAAAGACAGTCTGAACGCCCAGGTGGATGCCCAGGTGTACTTTAAGGTGAAATCCGACGAATCAAACGTAAAGGCTTCCGAGTACAATGTCTATAACTACAAGATTCAGATAGTAGCCCTGGCCAGAACCACCCTAAGGAACATAATTGGTACGATGAACCTGATGGAAGCTAATAGTGAGAGAGGCAAGATAAACAAATCCCTCTACGACCAACTCACTGTTGAGACCCAGAGTTGGGGAATTGAGATCGTCAGAACGGAGCTGAAGGAGATCAATCCTCCCAAGGGGGTGCAGGAGGCCATGAACAACGTAGTAGTGGCTAATAACCAGAAGGTAGCGGCTGTCGACTTTGCCACTGCTACAGAAACGAAGGCAGATGGTGAGAAGAGAGCCAAAATCAAGCAGGCTGAAGGGGAGAGACAAACCCTTATTCTACAGGCTGAAGGTCAGAGACAATCTAAGATACTGGTAGCAGAAGGAGATGCCCAGGCTATCAAGTTGGTAAATGAAGCAGCCAATGCCTATTTCGTGGGCAATGCCCAGTTACTTAAGCAACTTCAGACCGTTACAGAATCCCTTCAGAATAACTCCAAGATTGTCATACCTACCGGACAGTCGTTGGTTAATGTAGTGGGTGACCTTTCCGGAATAACGGTTAAAAAGTAACAGACTAAAATAGAGAGAAATCCCTAGCCTGACCTTAACGGTACTGGAGTAGTCTCAAACCAATACTAGAGATTTGGCGTTATTTTGGTGTTGATTTAAAAAGGACTGGTTATAATAGAACGGTACTCCGCGCTCAAATCGGGGCTTTCCCTTTGGAAATATTGGTACCGGTTGGAGCGTGCAACAACTGCTTGAACTTTTAGCCTAGATTTTTAAGTCCGCTGCGTCTGCCGATTCCGCCATCCCGGCACGTTAAATTATTGTATAGCGTTTCGATGCTACCCGTAATATTTGGTTGACATCAGGTCCACATGTTATCTTATGAAAGAATTGTTGGATTCGATATTTCTAAAATAAATCATCTTTTGTTCATTAATGCATCATTAGTTTACATTGTCCTAATTCAACCCTAATACCGGGATTTATTACTAAGAACATTACTAATTTACTATTGGTTAAAGACTAAAGCACTATTTAATCCAGTACCAAATTAAAATAATATAAATATATTCAAATAGTATTGCTAGCACCAATTAAAATTCATAAGCGTAGCGACCGACTCTGTTGAAGTATTTCAGCTACGACAATTTGATCACGCCAAAGAACGAATGATAAAGGATAATTAACGCGTAAGCGGACTAAAACATGACTACAGAAGTTACTTTATCGGTCGACTCAAACGAACTAGTGGCAAATCTTGATCTCGAAAACAATCGGCAAATCAAAAGAATAAACATTAATCAACTCCTAATTAATATGGTGGATAAACATGCCTCTGATTTGCATCTTAAAGCACCAACCGGACCGGTATATCGTATCAATGGTAACCTGGACAAGCACGATTGTTTCCAGATAACCCCAAGTGATGTCGAAGAGGTTTTTTGCCAAATCGCTACCGATGCCCAGAAATCTGCGTTCTACACTCGTAATGAGGTAGATTTTCCATACTCCATTCCCGGCGTTGCTAGATTCCGTGTCAACGTGCACCGCCAAAGAGGATCATTGAGTATCGTCTTCCGGATGATTCCTTTTAGTATACCCACCATCTATGAATTAGGGTTGCCTAACATTTGTAAGGATCTCATTATGAAACCACGGGGTCTGATAGTCGTCACCGGACCCACCGGCAGCGGTAAATCAACGACGCTGGCTGCTATGGTTCAGTACCTTAACAAGAATACCAGTAAAAGAATTATTACTATCGAAGATCCCATTGAATTCATTTTCAACGACGAAAATTGTGTCATCTCGCAGCGAGAACTTGGAGCTGATACTGAGTCTTTTGCTATTGCACTTAAGCATGCCCTGCGTCATGATCCAGATGTAATTATCGTTGGAGAAATGCGCGATATTGAGACTATGGCTACGGCTGTAGCAGCTGCCGAAACCGGTCATCTGGTATTAGGCACGCTTCATACCGTAGATGCTGCGCAGACCGTAGATCGTCTGATAGACATGTTTCCTCCCGCTCAGCAACATCAGATGAAAATGCAATTTTCACAACTACTGGAAGCCGTTTTATGTCAGACCTTGCTACCAAAAGCATCAGGACAAGGTAGAGTTGCTGCTTTCGAAGTGATGGTGGGCAACACCGCCATCCGTAATCTCATTCGCGAAGGTAAGACCCATGAGATAAACAGTGTAATAATGATAAGCCGTAACGATGGTATGCAGACGCTGGACCAGAGCCTTGCCGCTTTAGTGCAGGAAGGGTTGATTAAAAAGTCGGAGGCTCTACTTAAAACAAGTCATCCGAATGCTTTAATTAAGCTAATTGACAGAACATTATAGGTAATACTTATATCTCGCTAAAGCAGAATGTAACACGCTATTAAGAAAGAAGCTCGACTGAATAATCACCAAAGGGGCGGAGAAACCAGCATACAATAATTAGATTCAATATATCTCTAATTTTCCGAATCTCAAATTTATTATGATTTGCATAAACGTCGGGATGAATGTTAAGTCATAACAAATCAAAGAAGTAGAAATAGAATTAATCTCTTCCTTTCCATCTGCCTATAACCGCCTCAGGTCCAATGGCTTCCCGAAGAGACATATGGGCTTCATTAGCCTGAGCAGTTGACTCATCAAGTAGAGTACCAAGTCGTTGAACGAAGGCAAAATAATCATCTGGAACAATCTGTTGATGTGGAGTACCTGAAAGAAAAACTCTGAAGATCTTGTTGTAAAGGTTTATCAGGATTTCGTCATTTAAGTCCTTTACCGTGTTCTCCACTTTTTTGAGTGAGTTATAAAACGTTTGACCTCGTTCATCCGTCGTGACGATAACGAAGAGAATTGCAGATACGTTCTTCATTACCCTCAGACTGTTGGCAAGCTGATCTAATTTCACTTGTAAATAAACCATAACTTCATCCCCCCTTCCTTACGACATCATTGTCCGACCATGACCAAGAAAATACGAGTTATGTAATGTATTCTATTTAATAAAATAAGTGAAAATTGTTCGTGTTCTATCTTATAAGGGAGACCTTTATATTTTGAACCACATATTGCTCTTTGTATATACGTTGGAGCAATACTTTAGTAATGTTTAACATATTACTATCGCTCTATTACTTGTCTTAAAGGATAGGTTGAGTGCCTACCTCCGGGGATGGGGAAAATGTAACACAGAAAGCTGACATTATTAAAACGATACAGTTCCAGTAAATTTTAACCGTTAATGCTCTGTAAAACTTTAAGCTATCGTGAAATTAAAAAATTTGAATTTGAGTCAAACTATACAATTTGTAGTTGTTCCCCAAAATGGGACTTCGTATTTAAATAGTTTACAAATCCGGTATACCGTTACACCATGGCCAGACTCTCCCACCTAGTCAATTACATATCATAGTGACGAGAGAGTCTTTCGGCTTAAAGCTTTCCCGCTGTTTTCAGACGGTCATACACGGACTTGCCGACACTGCCACTCGGGGATTTCCCAGCCAACAATTCCTCGGCTTCATGCTTTACCCAATACCAGTCAATTGATGAATCTTCCTTTTTCATGTCATCATAAATTGCCCTGACAATCAGTTCTGTAGCTTTGTCCATAGTTCCTTCCTTAACCCCTCCGAAAATTTGATTGTTGAATTTGCAGTCTATCGGGTATTTGTTTCCAAATCTATGTGTATCATCGGCTCCACGGTTTGGGACTTCAATCACAATCTAGACCTTGGTTATGCGTTTGTCAATATCCTTACTTAGAGTCAAACTATACCATTTACAACTGTTTCCTAAAAATCAGGACTTCATATTTAGGGCATTCTCAAACCAAAGCTAGAAATCTACCATTCAAGCAGATTGACCTCCCCTTTCTCTAACTGCTACAGTAATGACACATGGAACAACCACCACAGCTTCACCAGACCACAGAACGGCTGGGCACCGACCCACTCGGTAAACTGCTTTTCCGCCTGAGCCTACCCAGCATTATCTCCATGGTTACCATTTCGTTATACAACCTGGTAGATACCTTCTGGGTTGCAAAACTAGGCTATCAATCCGTAGCGGCGCTTACGGTTTTAATGCCCTTCTGGATAATTTGTATTGCAGTCGGCGCTGGAACAGGTGTCGGCGTAAATGCCCTAGCTTCAAGACAATTCGGAGAGAGAAAAACTGAACCTGCCAACCAGACGACCGGACAGGTGTTCTTCCTGTCTATTGGTCTTGGATCTGTGCTCCTACTTGCTACCAACCTCTTTCCCCGTACGATTGTCAAATTATGCGGTGCGCCACCTGATGTCATCGACCTGGCGGTTCAGTATATCGTGATTTTAGGCTGGGGAATACCGTTCTTCTTTCTGCAACTGATCAGTCGAAGTGTTTTTCAAGCTGCGGGTGATGCCATCCGCCCGATGATTTTTACCATGTTCGGACAGGTCTGTAATGCTATCCTCGACCCGTTCTTTATCTTCGGATGGGGATTTTTCCCGGAAATGGGAATCGGTGGGGCAGCGCTGGCAACCGTCATCGCTAATGTATTGAGCATCATCCCAGTGTTGTATTTCATTTTCGCCCACCGTACTCCATATCGATTGAAATTCCATCACCTTATTCCCAGATGGCTGGTAATTTTCAATATTTATCGCGTCGGTTTGCCTGCAATGGTCATGGAGTTAACAGAAAGCGTGGTCTTTGCTCTGTTCAACCATGTTCTTGCCGGGTTTGGTTCGATTGCGATGGCGGCACTGGGCATCGCCGGACGTATCAGTGATTTCCTTTTTATGCCCGTTGTAGGCGCTTCAAATGGACTCTTACCGATTATCGGCTACAGTCTGGGTGCGAAATTATGGAAGCGGCTCTGGGGTGCGGTAAAGCTGGCAAGCATCTGGATGGCGATATTCATGGGTGTGACTACAATCCTGATTGAAATCTTCGCTCCACAATTAGTAGCAATCTTCAGTAAAGATACTGAGCTTATCGCAATTGCCGTACCCGGAATGCGGATTTTCCTTTCTAGCCTCATCATTATCGGTCCGACGATTATGTTCATCACCACGTTCCAGGGATTAGGCAAGGGTAACGATGCTATGGTATTATCACTAGCACGGCAGTTCCTCTTCTTTATCCCTGCTATGTATATCCTGGCTAATCTGATGGGGCTAACAGGTATCTGGCTTTCTATGCCCATTTCTGATATTCTGGGGGCGTTGACAGCAGGGTTGTGGTTATACCGGGAATATCGCAGACAGAAGAAAAGCGGACTCTGGGTAGAGATACCGAAATCATAAACAGATTATTACGTGAGGAGGTGGTGTATGCGTAAACTAATTGTTATTTTACTTGTTCTTACAACAATCTTATTACTCATCGGTTGCACGAGCGGTAAGACAATCGAAGCATCTCTTGATGAGGAATTTACACTCGCCATCGGGCAGACTGCTAGCATCTCCAGCGAAAATCTCAAAATCAAATTCCTGGATGTCCCAGCAGACAGTCGGTGTCCGAGTGATGTACAGTGTGTCTGGGCAGGAGAAGTGACCTGTTCTTTTGAAATCACCAGTGATGAAAGTACAGAACAGGTTGAGATGACGCTACCGGGCTTGACCGATGTTAGTGCCGGGCAAACAGTCGGGAACTACAGGTACAAATTCACGGTCGAGCCTTATCCTGAATCGACCAAAGAGATAGAGAAAGAAGCCTATCGGGTGAAGATGAGGATTAGCATCAAGCTCCCCGCTTTACCAACTCCGTGACACGCCGTTCAAAAACCACCCGCGAAATCAGGACACGATGGTGGCAAGTACGACAGACCATCCCGATATCCGCACCGACACGTACCACTTCCCACACATCGCCACCACAGGGATGTTTCTTCTTGAGTCGCACCACATCCCCCAACCTGATTTCCATGACCATGGTTAGCCTCTCACCTCGGTAAGATGCTTATTGATTTCGTCACGCAGGGTATGCGTAGCACGACGGGCAGCAAGGGCAAAATCAGTGCCATGCGAAGCATAGATAATCTGCCGTGACGAATTGATGACGATTCCGCGCCGGTTTTTATCAATCCCATAATTCACAGCGAGTTTTAAATCGCCACCCTGTGCTCCCACTCCCGGAATCAGAAATACCATATCCGGGTGTGTCTGCCGTATATTTTTCAGTTCTTCCGGATAAGTAGCACCGACCACCAGCCCGACATTATGGTTGGTATTCCACTGGTTGGCTTTTAGCGCTACAACTTCGTAGAGTGGTCGCATTTTACCTTCATACTGACATAGAAGCGACTGAAAGTCGGCGGCGCCCTTGTTGGAAGTGCGGCAGAGAATGAAAGCGAATTTATCCTTGTTCTTGAGGAAGGGCTCCACCGCATCGAAACCAAGATAAGGATTGATAGTAGCCGCATCGAATCCAATCTGTTCGAAGAGAGCCTTTTCATAAGCTTCGGATGTGTTGCCGATATCACCGCGCTTGGCATCACCGATGACGGGAATTGCTTTTGGAACATACTGGACGGTGCGATATAAAGCTTCCAATCCTTTTTCGCCCTGCGCCTCGTAAAAGGCGAGGTTCGGCTTGTAGGCACAAACCAGGTCGGCAGTAGCATCAATGATCGCTTTATTGAAATCGAAAACACTCATACCCGGTGGGATTAGCTCCGGGCTGGTATCCAATCCCACACACACTAGACTGCGGTTTTTCTCGACCGCCATATTTAGTTTTTCTATGAAATTCATTTTTCTCTCCGTTAAAATAATCGGCAACCTGATATTAGCAATGCAATCGGGTAGCGTCAAGAGCTACAATCAGAATATAATGAGACAGATGGAACAAGAACGATTCGAAGAGCTAGTCAGACGCGCGGTGGACAACCTGCCGGAAGAATTCCTTGAGCGAATGGATAACGTGGACATCATGGTAGAGGATTACCCAACCGCAACGCAAATGCGTAAAGCCAGAGTATCAAGAGGGAGTATCCTCCTCGGATTATATGAAGGTGTCCCACGCACTCGACGGAGCAGTGCTTACGGTATGGTCCTGCCGGATAAAATTACCATTTTCCGGAAATCTATCGAGGCAAAGTGCCGGAATGACGACGAGATTATCGCGGAAATTAAGCGGGTTGTCCTTCACGAAGTTGCCCATCACTTCGGTATCGGCGATGACCGGTTGCGGGAGCTGGGAAAGTAAACACAAAGGCAATAAAATAACCAAGAAACGGGATACAATATCCCCAAAAACCAATAATTAAGAAAGCATATCCTTAACGCATTGACCTGAAATTTATTCACTGGTATACTAACGGCAATGCTGGAAACCAAAATAGTATTACTCGAAGATAAGCCGAACCTTATTGTAATCAAGGAGTCTCAAAGACCCTGGCAATGGGGAGGATTTTCTTTCAACCTTGCTTCTGTAACCTCGATTCTAGTATTTCTGGTGATGCTGGTAGTTAAGGGGAATATTAAGATATCATTCGAAAGAGCTTTCCAAACCGTTACATTGCATAGCAGAGTTCTATTTTCCCGTAAAAAGAAAACGGTACAATTTGCAGAAATTGAAAATATTTCGTTATCTCCAGGTAAGATGACCCGTGCCGGCGATAATGCAAACCCTAGTCTCGCCACTTTATCACTGGACCTTGCAGATATATCTCTTAATTTAACAAATAAATCAAGTTTAAAAATCCTGACTGCCTACTGGAGTGACAAAGAGATAAGGATTGCCGGTAAAAAAATTGCTGATTTACTCGAAAAACCGTTCGTCATGTATGAGAAAAACAATCGATAGTGAATAAGTTAGTATTTATCTCTTAACAGGACAAAACACCTTTCATATTAGACAATATACTTTAAACTACAGCTTTACTCCCTGTTCGCATTAAGGTGGCAGGGACATGCTTTTGATATTTGCGCTTTAATATTTTTGTGGTATACTTGTGCAAACATCTTTGCCTGAAATAGAAAGGTAGGGGTCTATTGAGAAGGGCTGACGGTCGTGCCTATGACCAGTTGCGAGCCGTGAAAATCACTACCGGTTACCAGAGTTTTGCCGAAGGCTCAGCGTTGATTGAACTGGGTAAAACACGCGTACTTTGTGCCGTTACCTGTGAGGATAGGGTCCCACCTTTTTTGAGAAACAGCGGCACCGGGTGGGTTACTGCTGAATACTCCATGCTGCCCCGTAGCACTGTCACCCGCACCGAACGCGATTCTGGGAGGGGTGGTATCTCAGGGCGTAGCCATGAAATTCAGCGCTTAATCGGGCGTTCCCTGCGTGCTGTAACAGATATGACCGCTTTCGGTGAACGTAGCTTTATTATCGATTGCGATGTTCTTCAAGCAGATGGCGGCACCAGAACCGCCGCCATTACCGGCGCCTATGTAGCACTGTATCTCGCTATGGAAAAAATGGCAAACATGGGCATTATTTCCTCAGTTCCATTGATGTGTGCGGTTGCCGCAACCAGTATCGGCGTGGTGCATAACTACCGAATGCTCGACCTCTGCTATGATGAAGATTCCAATGCTGAAGCTGACATGAACGTGGTAATGACCAGTCGCGGCGAGTTTGTAGAAATCCAGGGCACCGCCGAAAAGAAACCTTTTAACAAAGAGAGCGTCGATGTCATGCTTTCCCTGGCAGAAAAAGGTATTAGAGAGCTTTTTGTTATTCAGCAAGCGGCAATAGAATCAGCCAGAAAGCGCTAAAATCATAAAATCCACTCTGGCGATAATCCCATGAAATTTCCTGAAATCAGGACCTTTCGTGTACTGAAAAATCGTGACTATGCTCTGCTCTGGTCCGGGCAACTCGGTCACTCAGCTTCGTTATGGGTGGAAACAGTCGCTCGCAACTGGCTCATCTGGGAACTAACCGGCTCTGGAACAATGCTGGCGGTCGTCAATCTCCTGCGCGCTGTACCGATGCTCATTTTCGGGGTCTTTGCGGGTGTAGTTGCCGACCGGGTTGATAAGCGTAAATTACTTATCATTGCCAAGACATTTACTTTGATCAATAAAGTTATTCTGGCTACTCTCATTGTTACCGGGAGGGTGGAAGTATGGCATGTCTTACTGACTGCCTTCCTGATGGGCGCGTCCATGTCGTTCGAAATGCCGACACGTACAGCGCTTATCCCCGTTCTGGTAAAAGGTGAAGAGCTGAATAGTGCTATTGCCCTGAACTCTGCCGCCATGAACGGCACACGTATCATCGGACCTGCCGCCGCCGGTCTTCTGCTAGCACCAATTGGTACAGGGGGCGTGTATTTCGTTTCAGCCGGCGTTTATATCGCCACACTCATTGCCACCATCATTATGCGGGTGCCACCGGAAAGCCGGAGAAAATCGGAAGAATCAATGTGGAAAGATATGGCAGATGGTTTCCGCTACGTCTGGAATGATAAACAGGTGCTGACGATGATGCTCTTATCACTCATCCCGATGGTCATCGCCTGGCCCTATATGACACTCCTACCCATCATTGCCGATGAAATACTGCACATCGGTTCGGCAGGGTACGGACTGATGTATTCAGCGGCGGGTGCCGGGGCTCTGGTCTCTGTACTTGTTATTGCAACAATGCCGCGTGTACCGCATAAGGGCTTGGTAACCATCATTGCGACATTTCTTTTTGGTATATTCCTTATTGCTTTGTCTTGGTCAAACGTCGTGGCGCTTTCCATGGCAACGATGGTCTGCATCGGCATGGTGAGCACCGGGACGCAAACTTTGACCAATACTGTCCTTTTGACCAAGACACCGGTGGAACTGCACGGAAGGGTGATGGGCATCTACCGTCTCGACCGCGGACTAATGCCACTGGGTTCGATGGCAGCCGGAGCATTCGCTGACGTGATGGGCGCACCCCCCGTTTTGCTCGTTATGGGTTGCCTGTGCACCGCACTTGCACTCATCATGGGTATCGGTGTGCCGATTGTACGCAAGATCGATTAATATAATCACCTTAAAAGCTACTGTTCATCAACGATAATTCACCACCACACATTCATCCTGAACACTCCGTGTCTCTCGAGAAAAACTCGGTGAACAACATGGATTCCCGATCGAGTCGGGAATGACAAATAAAAAGGGGTCTACGACCCCTTAAACCCCTCTTTATAGCTTTAGCAATTAAATATTGTTTGTCAGTTGATTCTTGATATTTGTTACTTACACATTAGGGTCTAACGTGCCCGTTGCCAAAAATAATCCATTTGTAGCTGGTCAATTCTTTCAAACCCATCGGTCCGCGTGCATGCATCTTTTGTGTACTGATACCCACCTCGGCTCCTAGTCCGAACTGCCCCCCATCCGTGAAGCGTGTGCTGGCATTGACATAGACGGCGGCAGCATCCACTTCATTCAGAAAGCGCAACTGGGCGGTATAGTCCTCGGTGACGATGGCTTCGGAATGGCCTGAGCCGTAGCGCGCAATATGCTCCAGCGCTTCGTCCAGAGAACCAACGACCTTAACTGCCGCGATGAGCGCCAAGAATTCCTTGCCCCAGTCCTCACGTATTGCCGGCTTGAGCTTCAATCCACGTTTGGATTTCAAAATTTCCATTGAAGGTTTATCGCAGTGCAGTTCTACACCTGCTTTTGCCAGTTCCTTTGCCATCAAAGGTAGAAAACGTTTCGCAATCCCTTTATGCACCAGAACAGTATCGAGCGCATTGCAAACAGACGGTTTCTGCACCTTGGCATTGTAGACAATCGGCACCGCTTTATCTATCTCCGCCGTAAGATCGATATAGGTATGGCACACGCCGATGCCTCCCGCCACCACCGGCATGACCGCATTCTGGGCGACATACTTAACAAAGTTCTCGCCACCCCGCGGTACCATCAGGTCGATATAATCACTCATCTTGAGCATCTCACCGACGAGGGCACGGTCGGTATTATCCACAAACTGCACGGCACCTTCCGGTATACCCGCCTTATAGACCGCATCCTGCACCAGGTTGGCTAACGCGAGATTGGAATGGAAAGCCTCTTTACCACCACGCAAGATAACAGCATTACCCGACTTCAAACAGAGTATGGCAATATCGACGGTCACATTCGGTCGACTTTCGTACATAGCGCCGATGACACCTAATGGCACCCTTCTCCTACCGATGATTAAACCATTGGGCATGGTACGCATATCGAAGACCTCTCCAATTGGATCCGGGAGTGCCGCCACATTGAGTACATCCATTGCCATATTTTCCAGACGGTTTTCGTTGAGAAGTAATCTGTCCTGAACAGCCGGATTCATCCCCGAAGCCTGCGCCTCTTTCAGGTCAATTTTATTGGCGGCGAGGATTTCCTTTTTTTGGTCGCGCAGGTCACCGGCGATATTCTGGAGCGCCTGGTTCTTGATGTCCGTAGATAGATACGCCAGCTTGCGCGAGGCGGCTTTGGCGGCTTTACCCTTGGCTTTCAGTTCCGTTATGGCGGTCATAATATTACCCTCATGTAGTTAATGAGAAGAAACAGGATAGGACTATTATAGAGCAAGACGTATTATTGACACAACGCTTTTTAAAATATAAGACGATTTACCATTTTCTTTGTGTATGAATCTTAAGTTAAGTAAAAATTTAATTGTAAATATCTTTATTATTTAAGAGTCCCCTTATTTAGTCTTGTATTTTCATGCTTATATGATATAATTACGTTGCATTCATTAATAAGGGAGGCGAACAATGCTTGAAGTTATAAAGAACAACATCAATGAAGTGCTAGCAATTGCAGAGAAATGCCCAGAGAAATATCAATTGAAGTGTTTTGAAATTCTCCTTGATGCATTAGTACGAAGCGAAACGAAAGTTCCATTAAACCTACCAATAACCGCCAGCCCTATTATTAAAGAAGACGTGAAACCTACTGATGGTTTTTTCACACAATGTGGTATTTCTGAAGATCAATGGAAACGGGTCTTCAATCATGATGGTACTCAATACATCATAATTATAAATGTCAACAGTCTTAAAGAGAAGGTTAATTCGAAAAAGCAAGTTAAATTAGCTCTTCTCTTAGGAATCAAAAACTTATTTGAAACTGGTGCTGCAGATATACAAAAGGATATGCTTGTTGATACGTGTAAAAATTATGCATGTCATGACCCCAAAAATTTTTCTACAAATATGAAGAAGCAGAGGAATTTATTCCTCCCTAAAGGGGATGGGTGGACACTTACAATGCCAGGTAGAGAAAAGGCGGCTGAGATTATAAAAGAGTTAGGAGAATGATCCATTCAGAATTGATTGAACAACTTAAGACATTTATTCCAAGTAGTCTCGCTTCAGACATTGTCAAAATTTTCTTACAGATAAGGTCCGATGTATCAACGGAGACACTTGAAAGGTCTACGCCTGGTAAGTTTGTCGAGACTGTAGTACAAATTCTACAGTTTATGGAAACAACCCAATATGAGCAGTCTCCTAAAGTCGATGACTATCTGAGAACACTTGAATCTCGACAATCCAATTTGTCTGATGATTTGCGAATCTCTTTGTCCCGAGTAGCCCGGGCTATTTATACCCTGCGCAATAAACGTAATATCGCACATAAGGGCGGAGTTGATCCCAATATATACGATCTTCGTTTCATCTACTCCGCAAGTCAGTGGATGCTATCTGAAATCACACGGCATTTGCTCTCGACCGACATTGGAACAACCTCGAAGCTCATTGAATATATTCAGATTCCGATTAGTCCTTTGGTAGAAGATTTCGGAGATAAACGACTTGTTCTTATAGGGGGGACAGCGGAAGAAGAGTTACTTACACTTCTATTCCATTATTTCCCACATCCTGTTCTGCAGTCACAGATTCATAAGGATATGGACAGACGAGCAAATTCAACTGTATCTAATACTATGACGGCAACATACAACAAGAGGTTAGTGGAGGGTGATAGACACAAGGGTTATAAACTAACTTCTTTAGGCTATAGGCATGCAGTTGATATCATCAAAGAGAAATTACAGGCGTAGGTCTTTACTTAACCAAACCTACAAAATAAACATTACCAAAATAATCTTTAATTTTACTTGACAAGCCTCTGCGCTTTGTGTTAGTTATTATATAGCCACTCACGGATTTCCCCTCAAAAGTCTTTCCGACCTTAAAACTGATTTTCTTTATGTCAAAGTATATTTTTGTGACTGGTGGTGTTGTTAGTTCCGTTGGGAAAGGCATCGCTGTCGCTTCAATCGGCACCATTCTTAAAAGCCGCGGACTGAGTGTCTCAGTCCTAAAACTTGACCCCTATCTGAACGTCGATCCTGGCACGATGTCTCCGTATCAGCATGGCGAGGTGTTCGTCACCCAGGATGGCGCTGAAACCGACCTCGACCTCGGCAATTACGAACGCTTCATCGATATAAATCTAACTCAGGATTCGAATATTACATCGGGACAAATCTACAGCTCGGTGATTGCACGAGAGAGACGTGGCGATTTCCTCGGCGGGACGATTCAGGTGGTACCCCATGTTACTAATGAAATCAAAGACCGCTTCAAGAGGCTTGCAGAAAAATCGAAGGCGGATATTATTCTGATAGAAGTCGGCGGCACCGTCGGTGACATTGAAGGTTTGCCGTTCCTCGAAGCTATCCGGCAGATGAGGAAGGATGCCGGGCGCGATAATGTGCTCTATATTCACGTCACCTTATTACCTTATCTCAACACAACAGGCGAACTGAAAACCAAGCCTACTCAACATAGCGTTAACGAACTACGCCGTATTGGCATTCAGCCGGATATAATTATCTGCCGCAGCGATTACCCGATTCCCGGCAATCTAAGAGATAAAATCTCGCTCTTCTGCGATGTTGATCGTGAAGCAGTCATTCCCCTAACTACAGTATCGAGCGTGTATGAAGTACCGCTGGTACTGGAGGAAGAGGGGATGGGAAAACTTATTGCAGATAAGCTCTGTCTTGATACACCGGAGACCGACCTGCATGAATGGGCAAATATGGTCAGCCGCCTTAAAGATTCGCAGGAACCGGTCAATATTGCGCTGGTCGGCAAGTACGTGGAGTTATCCGATTCGTACTACTCGGTGCGTGAAGCATTGCAGCACGCCGCCCTTTTCCATAACCGGCATCTCAACCTTAAGTGGGTGCATTCCGAGCAACTGGAAAAGCTAGATGATGTCGACCCGCTTCTGCGCACGGCACAGGGCATTATTGTCCCGGGCGGCTTTGGTGTAAGAGGCATCGAAGGCATGGTTAAAGCCGCTCGCTACGCGCGGATCAATAACATACCCTATCTCGGATTATGCCTGGGGATGCAGGTGATGGTCATTGAATTCGCCCGTTACGCCTTTAATTCAGAGAAGCCTAATTCCACCGAATTCGATCCCGTTACACCCTACCCGGTCATCGACCTGATGCCTGACCAGAAGGCTGTGGACACCAAGGGACATACAATGCGTTTGGGGAACTACCCATGCAACATGGTGCAGGATACCCGCGCCGCGAAAGCCTACGGATGCAACACGATTCAAGAACGGCATCGCCACCGCTTCGAATTTAACAACCAGTTTCGTAAGGATTTACAAGGGAAGGGATTAATCCCAAGCGGACTATCCCCAAACAACCTTTTAGTTGAAATTTGCGAGGTCACTGACCACCCCTGGATGGTTGCCTGCCAATTTCATCCGGAGTTCGGATCGCGACCTAACCGTCCACACCCTCTGTTCCGCGATTTTATTGGTGTCGCTAAGGATACTCTGCGTGAGGGCGCCCAACCGGCGCTCCCGCTTTCAGGTGGATGAAAAAATACTTTATACCTAAAGCTATTTTGTTTGATCTTGATGGGACAATTATTACCAGTGAAACTATCGCAGAAAAAGCGTGGCAGGAAGCCTGCAAAGTCGCTTCCAAAGATAATAAGAAACTTGATAACCCGAAATTATTAGACACGATAAACGAAATCAGAGAGTTGTTCTGGACTGATCCAGTTAGAAATGCGGAAGGCAGGAAAAATTTACACAGGGCAAGAACATGGATCGTTGAACAGGCATTATTACGCATGGGAGTGACTGATAAAATTTTAGCGGAAAATATCGCAGTAAAATACGCAACCTATAAAGATGAAATTACCGGATTCTTCCCACACACTGAGGATGTGCTTAAAATATTACAGGATCGGAATATTAAACTGGCTCTGGTAACAAATGGAGAAGGGGAAATTCAAAGAGAAAAAATCAGGAGGTTCCACCTTGAACGCTATTTCGCGACTTGTCTGATTGAGGGTGAACTGGGATATGGGAAGCCTGACCTGAGAGTATATCAGACGGCTTTAAATAGGCTGACAGTTAGTAAAGATGAAACCTGGATGATTGGCAATGATTTGCAGTATGACCTATCGGGGGCAAAAGAACTCGGTATCTTCTCAGTCTGGTGTGATTTCGAGAAAAAGGGACTTCCATCAGGCTTAAAATTCATTCCGGATGAAATTATTCGTGACATCGTGGAGTTACTACCTCTCATAGAGGATAAGCAAACAAGCGGGAGAAAGTAAAATGCGTATTTTTCTGGACACAGCCAACATAGAACAAGTCCGTGCGGCGGCTAAACTGGGGGTAATCAGTGGCGTTACCACCAATCCCAGCCTTATTTCCAAAGAGGGTAATGCAGACTATAAATCGGTCATCAAGACCATCTGCACCATTGTCGAGGGTCCTATCTCAGTAGAGGTACTGGCGGAAGATGTGAAGGGGATGATCGCAGACGCCCGTAAATCCTCAAAATGGGCTCCCAATGTTGTTATTAAAATTCCCTGTACCGCAGCAGGACTGGAAGCTACCTCAGTCGTCAGCAAAGAAGGCATCAGCGTAAACATGACACTGGTATTTTCGCCCAATCAAGGAATGCTCGCGGCGCTAGCAGGTGCCGCTTATTGCAGTCCCTTTGTCGGTAGACTCGATGACGTCGGTCATGACGGGATGCAGGTAGTCAAGGATATTGTTGATATCTATACTCATTACCAACTATCCACACAGGTTATTGCCGCTTCCATCCGTCATCCACTCCACTGTATTACTGCCGCTAAAGCTGGGGCACACATTGCCACCATTCCCTACAATGTTCTTATGCAAATGATAAACCATCCGCTGACCGATATCGGCATCGATCGTTTTATGAATGATTGGAAGAAGCTTTCGCAAAAGTGAGAAAAATATGAGATAATAAGTTTAGCACAGGATACTTCACTCCGTTCTTTCTATAGTTTCTTCATACGGAAATCCGCTTTTTAGACAATTATTCCATCATAATATTTGGTCTCAATATACAACCGACCTAACGTCAAATACATAAAACGGCACAACCCCGGAGGTTAAGAAATGGATATTGTTCAATTAGAAAACAAGACAATCGATGAATTGCTGGACATGGCAAAGGAGATGGAATTATCTGACCTTGCCAGTCTGGACAACTTGGAAAAGCCTGATATTATCCGGCGGTTATTGCAGGCAGATGCGCAACAGCAGGGTAATATCTTCTGCCGGGGTATTCTGGAAATTATGGGGGATGGTTATGGCTTCCTGCGCCAGAGTAGTTTACTGCCCAGTCCCTCCGACATTTATGTATCTCAGTCACAAATCCGCCGCTTTGGTCTACGCAATGGTGATATGGTAACCGGCCAGGGTAGGCCTGCTCGCGCTGGTGAAAAGTATATCAGTCTACTTCGTGTCGAAGCTGTCAATGATCTCAACGCCGAACTCGCTAAAAACCGACCTCACTTCACTTCTCTGACCCCAACCTTTCCTGATAAGAAAATTAACCTAGAGGTTCAGGGAAACAGCCTTTCCACACGCCTTTTAGACATGATTGCTCCCGTAGGACGTGGGCAACGCGGTCTAGTCGTCTCCCCACCCAAAGCTGGCAAAACGATGTTGCTCAAGGCAATCGCCAACGCCATCAGCCAAAACTACGACGACATTCACGTCATGGTGTGCCTTATCGGGGAGCGCCCGGAAGAAGTTACCGATATGAAACGCTCTGTGAAGGGTGAAGTTATCGCAGCTACCTTTGACGAACCTGTAGAAAACCACACCCGTGTCGCTGAACTGGCACTAGAGAGAGCCAAACGTCTTGTCGAGAGTGGTAAAGACGTAGTGATCTTGCTGGACGGTATCACCCGTCTCACCCGCGCTTATAACCTGGCAATGCCATCGAGTGGCCGCACACTCTCCGGCGGTATCGACCCAGCCGCATTACATCCGGCAAAACGGTTCTTTGGTGCGGCGCGTAATACCTCAGAAGGCGGCAGTCTCACCATTCTAGCCACCTGTCTGGTGGATACCGGGAGTCGTATGGACGACCTCATCTATGAAGAGTTTAAAGGCACAGGCAACATGGAAGTCCACCTCGACCGCAATCTTGCTCAGCGTCGTATCTACCCGGCAATTGACATCGAACTGAGTGGCACCAGGCGCGAAGAGTTATTGATGGACGAAATGACTCTTCAGAAAGTCTGGCTTCTACGCCGGATGGTAGGGATGATTTCCAACGATTCCAATAAAAGCGCCGAGGCTACTGAAAGAGTCCTCGAGCGATTACGTAAAGCCAAGACCAATGCCGAATTCCTGGCAAAACTCAGCAAACCTGATGACGATTAGTCATTTCATTACTTATTAACAATAATGCCTAGCCATAGAGGACAAGGGTGACGAGTAACCTGATTACAGAACAACTGAAGCAGTTACCCGCCAGTCCGGGTGTCTACCTCATGAAAGACGCCAGTGGCAAAATCCTTTACGTTGGCAAAGCCGCACGTCTATCCGACCGTGTGCGTAGTTATTTCCAGAGCTCATCCGACTTGTCACCTAAGATACGACAACTGGTAACTGAGGTAAATAACCTCGATTTTTTTGTGACTGGTTCAGAACAGGAAGCTCTTATCCTAGAATGCAATTTCATCAAGCAGTATCGACCTCATTACAATGTCCGGCTCAAAGATGATAAAGGCTTCCCCTATATAAGAATCGACCTCAAAGAAGACTGGCCTTCTATCTCTTTCACACGCCGCTTGAGAAACGATGGCGCCCGCTACTTCGGACCGTTTACCAGCGCTTGGTCGGTACGGCAAACTCTGAAAACACTTGAGGTCATCTTTGGTTTTCGTACATGTTCTAAAACTATCACTGGCACCGATAAGAGAGCTTGTCTCAAGTACTATCTAAAAAGATGCGTCGCACCCTGCATTGGAAATGTCACTAAAGTAGAATACAAAAGCATCGTAAAGCAAGCTATCCTTTTTCTAGAAGGTAAGCAGGAAGATATTATCCGCGAACTCGAAGACCGGATGAAAGATGCCGCCGAGGCGATGGAATTTGAAAAAGCGGCACGCATGCGCGACCAGATACAGGCAATTAAGTCAGTAATTAGTGAACAACGTATTACCGGGCGGGTTAGTGGTGAGAACGACGTCATCGCCTTCGCTACCAACCGCGACCAGGCATACGTGCAGGTTTATTTCATTCGCAAGGGTAGACTCATCGGGCGGGAGGGTTTTGTTCTCACCGGCACTCAGTCTGAAGAACCTATACAAATTATGACAAGCTTTGTGAAACAATATTATGATTCAGCAACCTACATTCCCCCCCACCTTCTACTCCAATTTCCTATTGATGATAGGAATGCAATTACTGAGTGGTTACGTCAGAAACGAAATGGCGCTGTGATTCTCACTGTACCGCAGAAAGGTAAGAAGAAAGAACTGGTGGATATTGTTGCTAAAAATGCGGAGCAAGGGCTTCAGCAAGAGAAAATCAAACAGTTTGCTGAGCCTGCAGCGCTTGAAGAAGCTTTGGCAGAGTTACAGAAAGTGCTGGGGCTATCCAATTCCCCTACCCGGCTAGAAGGCTACGATATCTCAAATATCCAGGGAAAAGAAGCTGTGGGCAGTATGGTGGTCTTCGACCATGGTAGACCTAAACCATCACACTACCGTCGTTTCCGTATTAAAACCGTGCCTGGCGTTGATGATTACGCGATGTTGCAGGAAGTCTTGAAGCGACGTTTCAAACGAAGCACTACTTCTGATCGACAAGTTTCAGACACCTGGGGTATTATTCCGGACCTCGTCCTGATTGATGGCGGAAAAGGACAACTCAACGCTGCTCTCTTCTCTTTAAAAGATATGGGGGTTGGTTCCGCACCGCTCATCAGTCTCGCTAAAGCCAATGAAGAAATTTTTACCCCAAACCGTAAGAATGCCATTATCCTGCCGCGTAATTCACCAGGGTTGCAATTACTCCAGCGTGTCCGGGATGAAGCGCACCGTTTTGCCCTGGCTTATCACACACGGATTCGCCGGAAGAAAAGCTTCACTTCTATTCTCGACAGCATTCCAGGCGTCGGACCAAAACGCAAACACGCGCTATTAAGGCATTTCGGTTCTTTACGGGCAATAAAAGATGCTACAATAGACGAACTGACAAATGTGAAAGGGATGACACGCACTACCGCTGAGAAATTAAAGGAGAGCCTAAGATAAATCATGCCGGCTAACCTGCCACCACAATACTACGAAGCTGAAAGAAGATTCCGGGAAGCTAAAACCCCCGAGGAGAAAATCGAGCTTCTCGAGGAAATGATGGCAATCATGCCCAAGCACAAGGGCACTGACCATCTCCGTGCCGACCTGCGGCGAAAAATTGCCAAGCTTTCTGAGATATCTGGTAAAAAAACAGGCGGCACACGCGCCTCTATGACAATTTCGAAAGAGGGCGCGGGACAGGTCGCTGTTATCGGGTTACCGAACTCGGGGAAATCACAATTGGTAGCGAAGGTTACCAAAGCCACACCTACTGTTGCCGATTACCCCTTCACTACCACCTCACCTACACCCGGCATGATGGAGTTCGAAAATATCCAGATACAGTTGATTGATACACCACCACTTGTTGTCAGCACTTCTGTTTTCTGGTTCCCACCGTTACTGCGGCGCGCTGATATTCTACTTATTATTGTGGATTTGAGTACCGACCCGTTAGAGCAAATGGAGACTATCATTTCTGGGCTGGCCGGTATGAGGATTTCACTTGATAAGAATAAAATCCAAAGTGAGGACGGAAGGGAACTAACATACAAGAAGGCAGTGATTATCGGAAATAAACTCGACCTCGATAAAGACGGTAAAAATCTCAAAGATCTGCAAGAAATGTACGGCGATCGTTTCCCGGTAGCGGGCATTTCGGCAAAAGACGGCTCTGGTATTGAAGAAATGAAACTGGTGGTGTATCAGGTACTAGACATCATCCGTGTCTACACCAAGCGTCCCGGTGGTATAGCGGATATGACTGAACCTGTAGTTTTACCGAGCGGCTCGACTTTAGAAAATGCCGCCCTTAGTATTCATAAGGACCTTCTTGCCCGACTGAAATTCGCACGAGTCTGGGGTTCAGGTAAACACGATGGTGTTATGGTAGGCCGCGACCATATTCTGCAAGAAGGCGACATTATCGAACTGCATGTACCAAAATAGTTAATAATCAACAATCAACTGCCAAATATCAAACAATATTTGAAGATTTAATACACAAAACTCCGGATTTTTAGAGCAAGCGCTAATTACTATATCTTTCATGTATACTGTATATATCTAAACTTGATGATTAATAGATGATTAATAATTGATATAGAAGTTTTGAGAGGAGATAACATTGGAACTAATCGAAGCTATTAAAACGCGTAAGAGTATCAGGGCTTTTAAACCCGACCCCATCCCGAAGGCAATGTTGGAGGACATTCTGCAAACAGCGACGCTTTCGCCTTCCGCCGCTAACCTCCAGCCATGGGAGTTTTTGGTCGTTACCGGCGAACCGTTGAAAAAACTCAGTGCCACGATGATCGAGAAAGCAATTGCAGGTGAATTGGGGAACTGGGAACTCAGAAAGGGCGCCGGAAGAGCGCAGGTGCCAGAAAAATATCTATCGCGTCTCCGGACTCTGCAATCTCGCAATACAATGTATCGACGAGATGACGCTGAACAGCGTGCCGATTTTATGAGGCGAGGTTTCAGCTTCTTTGGCGCTCCCACCGTTATTTTTATCGTCATGGAAAAATCGCTCGGGGATGCTCACGTTTTCGACCTCGGTCTTGTTACCCAGACCCTATGTCTTGCGGCACTCAAACACGGATTGGGCACCTGCATCCAGGCGCAGGGTGTGAGTTACCCGAATATGATTCGGGAGATGTTCAATATCCCCGATTCAATAATAATGGCAATTGCGATTGCGATTGGTTATCCTGATTGGGATAATCCGATGAACCAATTTAGAAGCAGTCGTGAACCGCTGGAAAGCCTCACAACCTGGATCGGCTTTTAGGAACAGCAGATGCCGGCGCGGCCCAACTGGTATGAAGAAAACTGGAAGCGGCTGGATAAAGATTCCAACCGTAAAATCCGCACGACCTGTCCGAAATGCGGTAGTGACAAAACGTACTATAACGAGCAGTTCAAGGTCTGGCGTTGCGGTAAATGCGAGCACAGCTTTACCGTGAAAGGCATTAAAACTGGCAAGCTGTGGTGGAAAAAATTGTTCGAGAGAGGGAAATAAGGGAAGAACAGCAATAGCTAACGAACGACAGTAATAGGCTCCGACTCTATCCTCACTACAGATTCAGATGGAACAATGAAGGTTTTCGATCCCCGCGAGACTCTACTCAGGAAAAAGTATCTTTCTGTGCACGCTAGTAAAAACAGAGGTTCTTGGGTTACAAAAGTGCCATCAGATTGCATGGTCCACTCTACGTCGGTAGTTGCCACATCTCTGTTTACTACCAATGATATCTGAGGAAAGACATGCTGCGAACGCCCATATGTATTATCATAAAATCCCCTGAAAGTACCCCATGAAGAAGGCAGAATCTGAGCAGATAGGATGATGATTATTATTGCACCAATAAATAAATAATAATATAGAAATTTGTGACGCATGAATACACCTGCCGTAGGCTTATCTGTAACCACGCCATATGCAAAAAAGATTCCGGTTATTAACATAATAATGTTTATTGTAGCCCGTACAATTAGGCTTGTTTCTTCCATGGGCATTAAAAATAGGTAGGTAACTATAAGCCCAAAAACCCACCATATGAAATATCCTACCAGCATATATTGTGGTTCTCCCGGACGAACACGACGAAATGTGCGTTTCACTACTTCAATCACTTGGTACCACCAATTGCGTCCTTGTTTTTCCCCAGGAACTTCGACATTCGATTTGAGTTCACCTCGCGCCACATACAGCCTCCACAAGAAAATCGACAAAGCAGTGAGAGCAATCGCTATCAATACAGCCCACGATTTAAAAGAATAATACACGAAGTCAGCAAAACTAAATTGAAGTAGTCTTGATGGTATCCCTAACACCTCATAATATGATTCCGTATACTGCCTGCCCACATAATAAGCAAATACACCAAATATAGTAACGACACTACCGACTTTCGCTAGTAGAGTAAGAAAATCGTGGGTTATGTTTTCTTCCTTATCCATAGCCCTATCTCCTTATAGATTTCTCTTTTATAGTTTTTCTCATCATATGATTTCCGTTATCAAATACCACTCGTGATGACTACTTCTTCCTCGCCTTGTACCTTTCTTCGGCGGCGGCGAAGAGTTTTTCTTCTTCTTCAGTCTGCAGGATGAGTTGTGGAATAGTTGCAGGTTTGCCTGTGCTATCCAGTGCCACCATCACAAAATTGGCGATCAGTGCCGGTACTCTGCGTTCCTGACCAATGCTCTCCACCTCTACCTCTACCCGTATCTGCATCGAAGAACGGCTAGTAAATACAAGTTTGCTGTGTACTATCACCAGACTGCCAACACGCACCGGAGTGTGAAAAACAATATCCTCCACTCTGGCGGTAACGACATTTGAGTGTGCATGACGGGCGGCAACCACACCGGCAGCGTTATCCATTAACTTCATCAGTTCGCCGCCATGCACGAAACCAGCAGGGTTTGCCTGTGCCGGTAACATCAACTGCGCCATTTCTACTGCGGAATGCCCTACCGTCCTGCCTTCAAATACAGCACCCTTTTCCAGTCCGGTCTGCAGTTCACGGAAATTATTTTCATGCTTGACTTCCACCTTGACCATCCGGCGAAAGAAATCGGCAATCTCCGTAAAGCCCTCTTCTACGGCTGTCTCTGCTGCCTGAGGGTAAAATCCGATTGCTTGCTCGTGTTCGGTATCTACTGCATACTTCAGGTTTTCCGCAATATCGCCAGCTCCACCCAGGAATTCGTATTCGTGTCGGGCATGTTCAGTTTCATTCTTTGCCGTGGCTTCGAAAATTTCGGCAACCTGTGGTAGATTGGCTTGCCGTGCCACCTCCGCAAAATACCTGTATTCAAAACTTTGTCGTAATTCCGCAGATAAAGCCTTGCGTAATACTTCTTCGGTCTTGCTCCCTTTGAACTCCATGTTTCTCCTCCTGGATTGTAATTGCAGAAGGCAAGGGATTTGTGCAGCGGTAAAGAAAGGACAGCTATATTAAATACCTTCTGATAGCTTCCGCCACGCCACTGTGGTCGACATCATGGGTCACGGTATGGGCAACGGATTTCAATTCTTCAACGCAATTTCCCATTGCCACTGCCAGCCCAGCTATCTTCAGTAAGGATACGTCATTGACACCATCGCCGATTGCCACCACCTGAGACATTGGTACCTTTAATACAGCACACAGCGCTTCCAGTGCCTTACCTTTAGAAACCTTTGGACTGATTACATTGATGAAATCTACATCAGGGTATGCCGGCGTCGTCGTCCAGGAAAAAGACAGCTTCCCCCGGAACTTGTTCTGAAATTCTATAGCGAGCGCTTTTTCAGCAGGGGTGCGGATAATTACAGTGCCCTTGATAATACGCTCCTGCCGGCATACTTCATCAAGATTTTTCAGAGTCGGTTGAATGCGGAAAAACTGTCGTCTGATGTCTACTGCCCACGACTCCTGTTCGACAAAATAGCGTGTGCTGGTATACAGGTCGAAATGAAGGTCATGCCGGCGGGCAAAATCGATAGCTTGTCGTACCAGGTCGCTGTCTATGGATTCAACATAAACTTCCTTTTTACTAGCGGGATTAATAACGAGTGCGCCATCAAAAAAGATGTGGTAACCATTCAGGTGGAGATGGTCGAGAACCCAGGCGGAAGCCATAGCCGCCCGTCCGGTCGATAAAACGACACGCAAGCCTGCTTTCTCCACGCGGGCAATTGCCTCCGTATCCTCAGCCGAGATCACACCGCGACTATTCAGCAGAGTTCCATCGATATCCACGACGAGTAATTTATAAGGTTGTTTCATACATATCTATTAAATTGTCATTCCCGACCCCAATGATTTTGTCACCCTGAGTATTGCGAAGGGTCTCCCTGCCTGCTTAGTAGGCGGACGAGATTCTTCCCTTCGGCTTCACTCAGGGCAAGCAGTTTCACTCAGAATGACAGGGCGGATGTTTGACGTTACCTGTTCACTTTGCTATATTTGAATTTTGGGCAGGATAGCTCAGACGGTAGAGCAGGGGACTCATAAGCCCTTGGTCGTGGGTTCAAATCCCTCTCCTGCCACCAGACTTTTCCCACATTAAATGTATCATAATTTGTTTAGTAATACCTAATCCTATTCAAGCCCACTTGCTGCCACACGATCATATAATTTGGAGGTTTCAACATCTCTCTCCTCGTGATATGATTGGTTACAAAGAGTAAGAGATGTATATTTCACTTAAAAAGCTATTTCTTCTCCTGCTTCTACCCGTAGCCTTTGTAGTAGCTAATACTTCAGTGTGCTACGCAAATGCTCCGCCCCCACCGACAATAGCTGTTATAGTCTCTCATGCTCCAAAGGATTTTGAATTACGTATTGGCTCTCAGAAAGCTGAGAGGATAGATAGAATTTTTGAAAGCTATTTCACTTTTCATCTCGAATTTTCAGGTACAAACTACGATATACTAACAGTCACCAAGGACGGTGATACCTTTGAAATAGTATTACCTCAAACAGAGAAATACAATAATCTATTCATCTTAGACCTCGAGAGCAGGACCCTAACTCAAGGGACATCATGGTTACGACCATATGAATTCGCCGCAATCACAATTATATTAACACTGCTGATAGAAGGTGTAATCCTGTTCCTGTTTGGCTATAGAAACAGAAACTCGTGGATTGTTTTCCTGATAACTAATTTAGTTACTCAGGGTTTTCTATATGTTTGGCTCAACAGAGAATTTTACCCTTTAGTTGACTCCTACTTTTTCCCCATTTTGTTTGGTTTAATTGTTGGGGAGTTTTTAGTTTTCATAATCGAGACTATCGTATTCTTAATTTTTGTACGAGAGCGCCCTCGTTTAGTTACATTTTTATATGTAATGGTGGCAAACTTCTCAAGTCTAATAGCAGGTGGTTTTTTAATCAACGCCTTGGTATAGACTAATTGGGAACATATATACTGCTCCCCATTAAGACAAGTCCCGGGTTAAGGGAGTAAAATGGCTGGTAACCGGGAGAAGACAGCCATGAAAAGAAGAAAATGGGATGCCAAG
>Ga0299912_10000223_pt1 | contig 57504 bp, 52 predicted proteins | sample RVTome_2_FD_207667 | JGI IMG/M metagenome (GOLD analysis project Ga0299912, IMG submission 207667) | Soil microbial communities from uranium-contaminated site in the Upper Colorado River Basin, Wyoming, United States - RVT95D214 (version 2) ... | reverse complement strand
GAGATCAGATCCAGAGAGCCTCTATTTCCATAATGTCAAATATTGCGGAAGGCTTTGATAGAGGAACTAATAGAGAGTTTATCCAATTCTTAATAATTGCAAGGGGGTCGGTTTCGGAAGTAAAGAGCTTGAGCTATGCAGGATTAGATATTGGATATATTGATAAAATTACTTTCGATAAAATTTCTGATCAATGCTTTAGATTAAATAATTTGATAAATGGTTTTATAAGATATCTAAAAAATTTTAAAAAAGCTAAATAACATAGAACGTAGAACTTAGAACTTAGAACATCAAATAGATTATTTGCCCAGTCCACTGGCACAATTCAAAAAGACTTCTGGCCGAATTGAATGAAATTCGGGATGGCGGAAGCTTATTCTTCGTTATTTAATTAATCTATCCACTTTGAACTTCCCCAACTCCCATCCATCTGAACGAAGAAAATAAGAAGGAAAATATCCGGGAGGAGCTCGAACGAGTTAATAAAGCGATGGAAGTAAGGTCTCAACCTTAACCTAAGCCTCAACCTTGTTCTCTAATATGTCGTCCTTAAAGTTCTCTAAGTTCTCCTCAACCTCAGCCTTAACCTTAGCCTTAACCTTTACCCTATCCCTATCCTGGGTATTATCTTTCCGTCCTGTTCGCCTCACGATCGGAGACTATTATTACAATCAGGGTAATTTTGATCAGGCAGTGAATTGGTATGAAAAGGTTGTGAGGAAAGAGAAATTAAAGATTGACCAAAATAATTATGCGGAAGATATGTCTAAACTCAAATCTTTACTTTTACGGGTGATGGAACGAAAACTACTCACGGTTGGTCAAATTCTTGGTTTTGAGGAAAGCAAAGATTTAAAATCTCTGATGGCAGATCCAAAATTATTTCTTAAGGACATTAACGCGTTGGTTGAATCCAAACCAAGAGATAACTTGAAAAAGGCTAAAGAAGAATTGGAGAAATATAACTACATTTCCAACAATTTTAAGGACTTTTGGGAAAAGAAACCTGATAGTAAAAATTTGGATTATCTTTTCTTGACGGGTAATTTGTTCGAAAGCGTTGTACACAGAATTGAAATTGAGGAAGGGGTTTGGTTAATCGGTTATGAATTTTTAACTATGAAGAATGATATCATCAATGCAAAAATCACTCCTTTTAATCGGGGGGATGAATTCTCTTATGTCATATATTATAAAATTCATCATATAACTACCCAAAATGGCCTGTTAAATGGGGATTATTACTTAATTCCTCTTGGGAAGTTCGTTCCTTCAGGAGCTTATTTTGATGGGATTCGTATATTACCAGGGACAATGCAAGATGAGAAACAAAATAATGTTGCCCTAAAGCAATTGAAGTCAGGGGAGGTTTATAAGCAGATTTTTCGAATGAAAATCCCCAAATATTCATTACCAGGAAAATATGAAATTGTTCTGAAAAGAGAAAAAAATTCTACCTCTCCTCTTGAATTGATTAAGAATGAACATAATAAACAGTACATAGAAATAAAAATGTCACAAGAAGAAACCATCGGAGAATTGAGTGGGACTCCATTGTCGATGCCAGCTTCGGAATTCCTGTTGAATCCAGCTGTTTCTTCAGGCACTGAAGTTGCTTTCCCATGGACAGGAAACATTGTCGGCCATATTGCCAACTCTCACCTTCCCTTTCGGAAAATTATTATTAGAGCAAGGGGAGATCAAGCGGGAGGGGTGTATCCCTTACTCAAAGTGTTTATAAATGAACATGAAGTTGGGCAAACTTTTATCAAAAAAGAATGGCAGGATTAGGAATTTAAGATCAATGATGGAAAAGGATCCATGAGAGTAAGGATACGTTTCGATAATGATGGTGGTGAAAAAGGAGAGGATAGGAATATGTATGTTCAATGGGTAAAGCTTCTCTGATTTTATTTGGGTTGATCGACGTAGGCTTCGTAGCATAGCCAACTGAAAGTATTGGGCTTTAGATTCTTGAATTAGGGAAACCTATTGGAACTATTCATGTTATCTAAATGAGCCTTTTTTGGAGACGGCCCAATAAAGAAAGGGAAATAAACTTTATGAAAGCGCAGATTAGAATAGGAGATAAGTGGATTGGAGAACCGAAAAAGTGTTTTGTCGTAGCTGAAGCAGGAAGTAATCATAACGGTAATCTGGAGCTGGGAAAGAAACTCATAGAGGCTGCGAAAGAATGTGGTTGCGATGCCATTAAATTTCAGGCTTTTAAAACGGAGAATCTGGTTACTAAAAAAGCTGATAAGGCAGAATATCAAAAAGGTAAAAGCACCGGCAGGAGTCAGTTTGAAATGCTTAAAGACCTGGAGCTTTCAATAGAAGAGCGCCATGCGTTTATTGAGTACGCAAAGGGTGTTGAGATTCCAATTTTCTATTCTGTCTTTGACCAAGACAGTGCAGATTCAATTGAGGAAATGGGGATAGAAATTTTTAAACTTGGGTCTGGCGAGCTTACAAATATACCTCTTATAAAGCATATTGCCCAAAAGGGAAAACCGGTGATTATTTCTACGGGTATGGGAACTGACGAAGAGATTTCGGATGCTGTAGCTGCATTTAAAGAAGAAGGCAATGAGCAACTCCTTTTGATGAATTGTTCAACAGGATACCCTTCACGATTAGAAGATGCGAATTTAAGGCGCGTGGCTTATCTTAAAAAAAAGTTTAATGTTGTCTGTGGAAATTCTGATCATACAGAAGGTATTCTTGTTAGTGTTGTAGCAGCAGCTCTTGGCATTCCTTTGATTGAAAAACATTTTACTCTAGATAAAATGCTCTTAGGGCCCGATCACTTTGTGTCAATGGACCCTGCAGAGATGAAAGAATTGTGCAGTATCATAAGAATTGTTGAGAAGAATCCTGTTGGCGAAGAGAGCCTTAACGAAACTTTAAGAAGGATTAATATCAAGATAATACAAAAAGAAATTCCGATAATACTGGGGTGTGGAGACCGCATACTTTCGGAATCTGAGAAAAGACAACGCGTTTGGGCTCGCAAAAGCCTTGTTGCTGCAAAAGATATAAAGAGAGGAGAGGCCCTTACAAAAGATAATGTATCGGTTAAGCGGCCCGAAGAAGGGATTCTTCCAAAATATTACGAGAAGGTTCTTAACAGAGAAACAAAATGTGTTATTAAGGAAGGGACATCGATAAAATGGGAGATGCTTGATTGAGAAAAGTAGCAGTACTCACGGGGTCTAGGGGAGAATATAGTATTTATGCATCGGTTTTGGATGCGATTGATGAACGTTCCGACCTTGATTATGAACTGATAGTTACTGGAATGCATCTTGCGAAACAGTTTGGCTATACTGTTGAAGAGATAAGGAAGGATAATAGAAGAATCGGTGCGCAAGTTCCTATGCTGAAATACGAGGATACGCCTGCTGGTATGGTAAAAAATACAGGAATTGCGATAATCGGTATTGCTCAAGCCCTTGAGAAGATAGGGCCTGATGTTGTCCTTGTTCTTGGAGACCGTGGCGAACAGCTTGCAGCAGCAATGGCAGGTGCTCATATGAATATTCCTGTCGCTCATCTTCATGGAGGAGAAGTTTCGGGTACGATAGACGGAAGTATAAGACATGCAGTAACCAAATTTGCACACATTCACCTGCCAGCAACAAAGAAAAGTAGAGACAGAATAATTAGACTGGGCGAGAAGGAAGAGAACGTTTACCTTGTTGGAGCCCCTGGCATTGATTCTGTGAAAAAAAGGGGAAGCATGAGTAGAAAAGAAGTTGTAGAGTATTTCAATTTTGACCCTGAGAAGATTATAATATTAGCCGTTCAGCATCCTGTTACTACGGAGTTTGAAGATGCACGAGATAATATGAGGGTTTTTGTAGATTCACTTTTAGAGTTAGACCAACAAACCGTTTGTATTTATGCAAACTCCGATGCTGGTTACACTGAAATGATGGGAGAGTTAGAATCAAGAATCAGACAGGGCGGTAAAGAGAAAAAAATAAAAGTTTATAAGTCCCTGCCACATGAAGTTTATTTGAGTGTATTGAAACAAGCGGGTGTTATGATTGGAAATTCAAGTAGTGGGGTTATTGAAGCCCCATCATGTGAGATTCCTTATGTTCTTGTAGGTACCAGACAGGATGGGAGGGAAAAAGCAGAAAGTATCCTGGAAGTTGGCTATAAAAAGGAAGACATTTTAAAAGTAGTGGATAAGGCATTATATGATAAAGAGTTTAGAAATATTGTTAAGACGTGTGAAAAGCCATATGATCCCTTTGGTGATGCTAATGCTGGCAGAAGAGCTGCAGAAGTGCTTGCCGCTTTCAAAGTTACGTCTAACCTTCTACAAAAGATAATGACTTACTAATGAGAAAAATAGTAATAATAGGAGCAGGAGACGGTGGACGTCTCGTATCTGAGTTAGTAAAAGAACAACAAGAGTTTGAGGCTATTGGTTTTATAGATGATAATGAGGCAGTACAAGGTAAAACCATTAACGGCTATAAAATAATTGGAATGAGCGCAGATTTGAAGAGGTTTGGAGGAATAGGATTTGTAATTGCTGTGGGAATGAATATGAAAGTACGTAGCATGCTTTTTGAAAAAGCAATGGATGCTACGCTTGAACCCGTTAATGTCATACATAGAACCGCCATAATTGAAAAATCGGCCCGAGTTGGGAAAGGCACAATTATGTTGGCAAACTGTGTCATTAACGCATTTGCTACAGTTGGGAAAAATGTTTTCATCTTCACAGGAACGATAATAGAACATGACACCAATATCGGGAATAATGTTTACTTCTCACCAGGGGTTAGTTTGGGTGGGGGTGTGAAAGTTGGTGATAACACTTTCTTTGGTATAAACTCTTGTACTGTTGGAGGAATAACAATTGGCAGCAATGTGATTGTGGGAGCTGGCTCTGTTGTTCTTAAAGACGTTCCTGACAATACAGTAGTTGCTGGCATCCCTGCAAAAATATTGAGAAAAAATGATTAAAATAATACCACTTGCAAAACCATATGTAGGAGAGGAGGAGATTAAAGCTGTTTCCGAAGTTATACGTTCGGGGTGGCTTAGTCTGGGGCCAAAACTTACCGAATTTGAAAATAAATTTGCTGAGTTTATTGGAACAAAACACGCAGTAGCTGTTAATTCTGGAACCAGTGGCTTACATCTTTGTATTAAGGCTTTGAACATTAAACCAGGTGATGAGGTTATAACGTCATCATTCTCTTTTGTGGCTTCATCAAACCCTGTGATTCTTGAAGGAGGTAAGCCAGTATTTGTAGATATTGACGAGAGGACTTACAATATCGACCCCCAAAAATTAGAAGAAGCTATAACAGAGAATACGAAGGCTGTAGTGCTTGTACACATTTTTGGTCAGCCGTGTAATATGGAAGCAATAATGAAGATTGCCGAAAAAAAGAGAATTCCCATAATTGAGGATGCATGTGAGGCTTTAGGAGCGGCTTTTAATGGTAAGAAAGTTGGAACTTTTGGGGAAGCTTCCGTTTTTGGATTTTATCCGAACAAACAGATAACCACCGGAGAAGGAGGCATAATAGTTACAAATGATGATGAAATCGCGGCTATGTATAGAAGCTGGCGCAATCAGGGGCGCGATGATTCAGGTGAGTGGTTGAACCATGTGCGAATCGGGTATAATTATAGGATAGATGAATTAAGTTGTGCTATGGGTTTAGAGCAGCTTAAGAAAGTAGATTTTATACTGAATAAGAGACGGGAAATAGCTGATAAATATACTGAAAAGCTAAAACATATCGATGAAATAATTACACCTTATGTTGATCCAAAGGTAGAGATTTCATGGTGGGTATATTACCTACAGGCTAAGGAAGGTTTGGATAGGAATAAGATTCTGGGGTATCTGAATGAAAACGGAATTAGTTCAAGGGCATACTTTTACCCGCCAATTCATCTGCAGCCGATCTATAAAAAACTTTTTGGTTATGTCGGTGGCGAATTACCTGTAACAGAGAGAGTTAGCTCAAGAGGATTTATTATACCATTTTTCATTGATATGACCAACGAACAGATTGACAGGGTTTGCGCTGTTATTGCAAGGGCTGTGAAGAGGCACAAAAGATGAAAGAGATATTAAAAGGAAAAAAGATATTGATAACAGGTGGCGCTGGCTCGGTTGGATGCGCGTTGACAAAAGCGATCCTAAAATATCAGCCTGAAACAATTCGCATTTTCGACTTATCAGAAAATGAAATGTTTAAGATGAGAAGCGAATTTGGGAGAGAAAAAGCGATACGTTATTTAATGGGTGATATAAGAGATTTAAACAGGTTAAAGCTAGCGATGGAGGATATTGATATTGTTGTTCACCTTGCGGCAATGAAACATGTATATGCGTGTGAATACAATCCATTTGAGGCGATTAAAACTAATATAGATGGATTGCAAAACGTTATAGATGTTGCCAGGAACGAAGGAGTGGAAAGGATGATTTTCTCCAGTACTGATAAGGCTGTATCTCCATCAAGTGTTATGGGAATGACTAAACTTCTTGGTGAAAAGTTAATTTCACTGGCAAATTATTATAAGGGCAACAAAAAAACTTTATTTTCATCTATGCGCTTCGGTAATGTGATGGGCTCTAATGGGTCGGTTTTGCCACTTTTTAAGAAGCAGATTGCAGCAGGTGGGCCAATTACAATTACTGATAAGGAGATGACTCGATTTGTAATTACAATGGAGGAGGCAATAAGTTTAATATACAGCGCTATTAAACTCGCAAAAGGAGGAGAAACATTTGTTTGGAAAATGCGAACTTTAAAAGTTGTAGATCTTGTAGACGTAATGATAGAAAAATACGGTCTGGGAAGAAAGATTGAGATAGAGATTATTGGAAAGGGGGAAGGTGAAAAGATACACGAGGAAATATTGTCGGAAGAGGAGCTCTCTCATGCAGTAGAATTGGATAATCTTTATGTTGTTTTTCCCCTAATTGATCACGTGCATATTGACCGCAAATATAAAGACGCAAAAGCTATTAAAGGCCCAGTTATCGTATCAAACAAAGGTCATCATATGTCGAAGAAGGATATAATGGAATTATTGGAGAGCTTAGAGGCATAGAAATGTTAAGAGTTTTATTAATTGACCCACCGTTTCCCGAAAGACCATGGGATATAAACTGGTTGACTCAATTTCCACCAAAAGGTCTTACATACATAGCAGCATACTTACGGAATGCCGGATTTGAGGTGAGTATTCTGGATACAAAACAGATGCAATATGAGAGACCATCACTTCTTCGCAGGTCAATAAAGGAAATAGAGCAAGTTGTTAAATATCGAGTTAAAAAACAAGCGCCTAAGTTGATTGGTATAACATCTACAACGATATCGTATATTCCTGCAACACAAATAGCCAGAGCAGCAAAAGAGGCTTCTCCGAATTCAAAGGTAGTTATGGGCGGAGCGCATGTTACGTTTACACCCCATCAGACCCTTAAGGAATGTCCCTGGATTGATATTGTCGTCAGAGGGGAGGGAGAACGTCCAATGCTTGAGCTTACAAAAGGCAGACCACTCTCAACAATAGAAGGAATTAGTTATAGAAGAAATGGTAAAATTGTAGATAATCCAATCGGACAACCTTTACACCCTGATGAAATCCCAGTACCAGCATATGATATGCTTGATATGACTAAGTATGCTTACGTGGTTTTAATGTGTACACGTGGATGTTTCCACCAGTGCAGTTTTTGTGAATTACCGTCTCTTCATGGAGAAAAAATCCGGTGCCGTTCCGCAAAGAAAATTTCTGAAGAACTGGAGCTTGCTTTTTCATTGAACCCGACGCTTGAGATAAGATATGAAGATGAATTTATGGGGTTGCAGATAGAGCGCACCTTAGAAATACTGGAGATGATAAAGAGTAAGGAAGTTGGGCAGTTCCGTGCAGCGACCAGACCAGATGGTATTAACAAAGAGATTCTTGAGAAACTGAAAGCTGCAGGTTGTACCAATCTTTACATAGGCATGGAGTCGGGTTCTGATGATGTGTTGAGATTCAATAAGCGAGGTATCACTGTTGCGAAAATTTTTGAAATTGTCAGGATGTTTGAGGAAAGTGAAATGTTGTTTCATGCTGGTTTTATTTTGGGCCTTCCTGGCGAAACACGCGATACACTTCAGCAAACTCTGGATGTTGCATTAAGATGCTGCGATGTTACGTTCAATGTTCTAAAAAATAATTTCGATAAGTTTCTCAATATGATGCCTTTTAAACTTATTGTGGAGAATTCTCGGGCAGAATTCAATTTTCTTGCTCCAAATCCAGGAACACAGATATTCCAAAACCCTGAAAAGTTTAGGTACAGGGTATTTCACCAAAACTGGGAACTTTATGATTGTAATACCAATGTGGGCGAGCCATACGATATTAGTGCTCAAGAGATTGAGGAATTTAAGAAAAAAGCGTTTAAGGCAATGCAGGACAGAATGAAGGAGCATGGTCTACCGGTAGATTGGTGGGATTATGGTTATAAAGGGTAAGAATATGGCTAATATTCTTATTACAGGCGGAGCAGGCTTTATGGGGCGTTGGGTGGCAAAAAACCTTATTGATAAAGGGGATAAAGTATGGATTTTAGATAATCTTTCAAATTGTACCGAAAATAATATCAAAGAACTCCGTAGTAAACTTGAAGGTTTCGTAAAAGGGGATATAAAAGATAAAGCATTACTCTCTAAACTTTTCGGAAATAACTTTGAAATCTGTATACACTTGGCTGCGGCGATAAATGTGCAAGAAAGCATTGATAATCCAGAAAAGTGTTTTAACAATAATGTCGTAGGCACATTCAATGTGCTTGATGAGTGCAGAAAGCACAGCACAAAGATGGTTTTTATGAGCTCTGCTCTTGTTTATGAGACAGCCAAAAATGGACAGACAATAACAGAAGATCATCCACTCAATCCGTCCTGCCCGTATACAGCAAGCAAAATTTTTGGTGAGCAACTTGTTATTTCTTATTATAAAACATATGACTTGCCTATTGTTATTTTGAGACCTTTCAGCATTTACGGTCCCTGGCAGAGAAGCGATTCCGAAGGTGGAGTAATGAGTATATTTATAGATAGAAAGCTCAAGGGTGAACCTATAGAGGTTTTTGGTAATGGTGAACAAAGCAGAGATTTCTTCTATGTAGAGGACTGTGCAGAGTTTATTGCAAAAGCCGCCTTTTCGGATAAAGCAATTGGACAAATTTTTAATGCCGGGTCCGGGCAAGAGATCAAAATAAAAGACCTTGCAAAAAAAATAGGAGCTGGCGCAGTAGATATAAGATTTGTAAAACATCATCACGAGCATGCTGAAATATTGGGTATGCGTGCAGATTCAAGAAAGGCAAAGGAGATATTGGGTTGGCAGTCAAAAACAAGCCTGAAAGATGGGATAAGTAAAACAACAGAATGGCTCAAAATATAGAACAGCTCTTGCAAAGGAAATATTGAAATGAAAATTCTGGCAACTATTGCTGCGAGAGGTGGTTCCAAAGGAGTTAAGAATAAGAATATTAGAAATCTATTAGGCAAGCCACTCATTGCATATACAATTGAGCAAGTAATTAAATGGGGGAAATGTGAAAAGTTCATTGTTTCAACAGATTCAGAAGAAATTGCTGACATTGCCATCCGTTTCGGAGCAGAAGTCCCCTTTATGAGACCTAAAGAACTAGCAGATGATACAACTGGAAAGATAGAAGTATTAAGACATGCACTTATCAAAGCAGAAAAACATTATGGTATTATATTTGACGCTTTATTAGACCTTGATGCAACAGCACCCATTAGAACTACGGAAGACATAGAAAATATAGTCCGGATATTTAAAGAGAGAAAACCTGATTGTATTTTTTCTGTAGTAAAAGCACACAGGAACCCTTACTTCAATATGGTAGAGGAAAAAGAAGATGGCACAGTTACGGTTTGTAAGCAGTTTTCTAATGGAATATACAGAAGGCAAGACACCCCTAAGGTCTATGAAATGAATGCTTCAATGTATGTATACGATAGAAAATTCTTATTGGATGCAAATAACAAAATGCCTTATTCAAAAAAAGCGTTGATTTATGAGATGGGAGAATTGTCCAGTTTTGATATTGATAGTGAAATAGATTTCAAATTCGTTGAATTTTTGCTTAAAGAGGGTATTTTAAATGATGAGCTAAGGCACCCATTTAATTTATAGGTAAAAATTAGTGATGATACTTTTAGTTTTTTATAATTAGGGGAGCTAAATGCAGAATAAAGTTTATTGGTGTAGGAACTGTTTAAATATGTCTACGCGACCTCGAATCGAGTTTGATGAGAGAGGCTGGTGCAATGCATGCCAATGGATGGAAGAGAAGAAAAGAATGGATTGGACCCCTCGCAAAAGGGAATTAAAAGAATTGTTTGATAGATATCGCTCAAAATCAGGTAGCTTTGACTGTATTGTGCCTGTAAGTGGAGGAAAGGATGGATCAAGTGTTGCATATAAGTTAAGGAATGTTTATGGAATGCATCCTCTCACAGTTACGGTTCGACCAGCACTTGAATTATCCATCGGTAATGAGAACCTTTTAAGTTTTATAAATAAAGGCTTTAATCATATACACATTACTCCTGATGTGAACATTATGCGAAAGATTAATACAGTAGGATTCATTGAAAAAGGTTTTCCTTACTATGGATGGCTGATAGCCATTTTTTCTGCAGTTATAAGAATAGCCATAAAATTTAGCATTCCTATCATATTTTATGGAGAAGATGGTGAAGTAGAATATGGGGGTTCTACCGAATCGAAAAATAAGAGTTTATTTAACATCGAATATATGAAACGCATTTATTTCGAGGCAGGATATGAAAAAGTTCTTAATCAATTGAATTTTAATGACGGCGATCTTTATTTTTTTACCTTTCCTACTGAAAAAGAATTGCAGGGAAAAGAACTCTATTTTACACATTGGAGTTATTTTGAAACATGGGATTCTTACAACAATTACCTCGTAGCAAAAGAACATTGCGGATTAAAAGAAGTGGATTTCACTAATTTAGGTACTTTTACAAATTTTGCGCAAAACGATCAAGCGATGTATGCTTTACACACGTATATTATGTATCTGAAATTCGGCTTCGGCAGAGCAACGCAAGACGCGGGAATAGAAATACGACGAGGTGCCATGACCAGGGATCAGGCTAAACAACTCGTCGCAATCTACGATAACCAATACCCTGAAGAATTTATTGATCAATATCTCGAATATTATGAATTGACCCAAGAAGAGTTTGATGGAGTACTTGATAAGTTCGCTAATAGAGATCTCTTTGAAAAAATCAATGGACGTTGGCAGCCCACATTTAAGATTGAGTAAACGGAGCCAAGTAGTTGTAATAGTTGATTATGGAATGGGAAATACTTACTCCCTTCAAAGTGCATTTAAATATTTAGGAGTCGAAACTATCTTGAGCTACGAACCGAAACAGATCCTGAAGGCCGAGCGTGTTGTTCTGCCCGGAGTCGGGTCATTCCGCCGGGCAATGGAGAACTTGAAAAAGGGGGAACTTGATGCGACGCTTAAGAGTATTGTGCTTGAAAAGAAAATTCCTCTTCTGGGTATCTGTCTTGGTATGCAATTATTAGGGAAATCAAGCACCGAAGATGGTTTTACCGAAGGGCTGGGGTTCCTTGATTATCCTGTGGAAAGATTTACCTCCGAATGCGATAAGTCGATCCGGGTTCCTCATGTGGGCTATGATACTGTGGAGGTTAGAGAGAATAGCTTGCTTTTTAAGGGCCTCTCGCGGAAAGTAGATTTCTATTTCACGCATTCTTATAGAATGACAAGTGAGGGCAAATCTTACATTTCGAGTATTTGTTTGTATGGAGGAGAATTTATCGCCAGTTTTGAGAAAGGGAACATCTTCGGTACTCAATTTCACCCGGAAAAAAGCCAAAGCAACGGATTATTAATCTTGAAAAACTTTATGGAGTGGAAGTGGAAGGTTGGTTAAAAAGCGATTAATTTTTGCTTTGATATATAATGATGGGTATTTTATGCTCAGCAGGAACTTCCGACTGCAAAGAGTAGGCGATTTGCAATGGCTTGAGAAGCATTATGACTTTCAGAGTATCGCATTTTCTATCGATGAGCTAATTATCCTTGACGTTTCTCGAAAAGGGGAAAACCTCGAACGATTTTGTGAGCACATCAAAGCAATGACCTATGGTTGTTTTGTTCCGATTGCCGCTGGAGGAGGAATACGTAAAGTTAGTGATGCGAGGGCTTTGTTGAACTCCGGCGCTGACAAAATCGTTATTAATACCATCTTGCATGAAGATTCGAATCTGGTGAAAGAGCTTATATCCATATATGGGGGTCAATGCATTATCGGTTCGGTTGATTTGAAGAAAAAGGGGGATTCATTCAATGTAATGGTTAAAAATGGTTTTCAGGAGCTGAAGATAGCACCTGCTGAATATATTAGAAAGATATGTGATCTTGGAATTGGGGAAATCTATCTTAATTCAATTGATAGAGATGGTACAGGGCAAGGTTATCTACTGGATACTCTTGGATTGGTTGGCGAGAGCATTAGAATACCAATTATTCTCGCGGGCGGCGCTGGCAATTATCACCACCTTTTAGAGGGGATCCGCCTCAATAGTGTATCCGCTGTAGCTACAGCAAATCTTTTTAATTTCATCGGTAATGGCTTGCCCTTGGCAAGAGAGGCGCTAATCGCAGAAGGCGTCGCTTTAGCTGAATGGAGTCAGGGAAGAGAAATTGAGTTGAAAAACTACTTTTCTCAAGATAGTATGAATGCATAAAAGCTATTTTCAACCAACTAAACTGTGATAACCTAAACTGAGATTAGATAAAAGGTTTCAATATATTTTGTACAGCAGAGTTAGAGATTGTGGACATGGACCGTCCGGCGAACGCTATTATGAGAGAAGGGGGCAACTTCCTAATGAGTACGACTGGTAATCAAAAAAGGAGAAAACGCACTATTGAAGACCGAATCATCAGTGGGTTAAACTCTTTGAGGTTTACATTGACGGAACCCTTGCTGTTGCGGCTTGCTCGCGCGAGGCACGAGCGCGAGTATGCGGATTCCAAGACATCGCCTCTGGTCAGTGTTCAAATCAATACCTTCAACCGAGGGCAATTGTTGATCGAAAGGGCTATTCCTTCGGTCTTATCACAGACTTATAGGAATTTGGAATTAGTCATCATCGGCAATCGTTGCACAGACAATACTGAGGAATTGGTTTCCAAGATTGATGATCCCAGAGTTCGCTTCTACAACTTGCCGACTCATTATTCGAAAGATATTGATGATATTGAGACCCGTTGGCTTGTTGGAGCCGGAGAGGCTGTCAACGTTGGACTCAATCTGTTGCGCGGGCAGTGGTTTACATGGTTGGGAGATGATGATGTTTATACTCCCGATTGCATTGAAGTATTATTACGTTTTGCCCAAGAAGGGAAGTACGAGTTCGTATCGGCTCAGTATGAAGCGGAGCGTTTTGGGAAACGGAAGATAGTCGATGGAGTTCGGGCGAAAGACTCATACTTCACAGGCCACCCGTCCGACCCAAATGATGACAGCCCAAAAATCGGGGGGATTCAGACTTGGATGTATCGATCGTATTTACGATTTATGAAGTACAACGTCAACTGCTGGCGTAAGAGTTGGAATCGTGCTATGGATTTAGATCTCTGTCTGCGCATATTCAAATCTGGAGTGCGCATGGGGTTCTTGGATCGTGTAGTTACTTATGTGCTACCTCGCCCGGGAGAGGCTACGGTGGGATTGGACGCGTACAAACTTAACCCAAATTATTGAACATGAACACTTGAGCGCAAGTTTAAATCACCTTTGAATATTGATGTTTAAAGACATATACAAAAACAAACGAGTTCTCGTTACTGGACACACAGGTTTTAAAGGATCCTGGCTCGCTATCTGGTTAAAAGAATTGGGGGCACAGGTCATCGGTTTTTCCTTGGACCCGCCGAGTAAACCCAATAACTTTACGGCTTGCTCTTTAAAGGATAAAATCGTTCATATTCATGGTGATATACGCGATCAGGATCATGTTGTAAAGATCTTCAAAGAGTACAAACCTGAATTTGTTTTCCACCTTGCTGCACAGGCCTTGGTACGACTCTCATACGAGAATCCTAAGCTTACGTTTGATACTAATATAGGAGGTACAGTCAATCTTTTAGAGGCGGTTCGTTTGACCCCGAGTGTAAAGGTATTGGTGAACGTTACCAGTGATAAATGTTACGATAATCGAGAGTGGGTTTGGGGCTACAGGGAAAACGACCCTATGGGTGGCCATGATCCCTACAGTGCCTCAAAGGGTTGTGCCGAGTTAGTTTTCAATGCTTATTTGAAGTCTTTTTTTAGCAAAACGTCTTCTGACTCGAGGAGAATTGGATTGGCTTCTGTCCGGGCTGGCAACGTCATCGGGGGCGGAGATTGGGGAAAAGACCGTATCATCCCGGATTGCGTCCGTGCCTTGAGTACAGATAAACCTATAGGTATTCGTAATCCGGATGCGATTCGTCCCTGGCAGAATGTCCTTGAACCCCTTAGCGGCTATCTGTGGTTAGGCCCCCTACTTCAGGAAGATCCTCAAAAATACTCCGGCGCATGGAATTTCGGTCCGAATGACGATAGCCATCTGAAGGTCGCAGAGGTAGTCAATAGACTGATCCAATACTGGGGCAGTGGCTCCTGGCATGACCTTTCTGATCCCAAGGTTCACCATGAAGCAAAGTTGCTTAAACTGTGCTGCGACAAGGCTCATGCGGAACTCAACTGGCACAGTGTCCTCAGCATCGATGATTGTTTGCAGATGACGGCAGACTGGTATAAGGAATTTTACTCAAGAAATCAGACAAAAGACATGTATCCATTCTGTTTAGGGCAAATCCATCGATATGCTGAAACAGCAGCGGCGAAGCATATGCTTTATGCACAACCCTATCAATCACAGCAAGATACAGAGGTGAAATATGGATAAGGACCATCTGGAAATATTGCTGGAAGACATTCGGGAGAAGTTTGATCTGGTTTTGGAAGGCCACGGCACTCTTCATAAAGAGATCCGGGATACACGTGAGGAATTAGGTGAGAAAATTAATTTAGTAGATTTCAAGGTGGAAACTCTGAATAGTAAAATCGACGCCGTGGCCTCCGACCTTGCTGCCCACCGCCGGGATACAGAAGCACATCCGTCCGTTTACAAGGTAAAAGAGGGTAAATAATTATGTCATCCCCTGAAAACATCCGTGTACAGATCCTCGACCTTGTTAAACAGTACTATCAGGAGAAATTTAGCCTAAAAACATCTGACCATTCGCGCGATATAGTCCACTATGCGGGTCGAGTTTTTGATGACGAAGAGATGTGCAATCTTGTTGATTCCAGTCTCGATTTCTATTTGACAGCCAACCGTTACGCGGAAAGGTTTGAAGCCGACTTTGCAGAGTACCTTGGAGTATTGAATGCGTTGCTTGTGAACTCGGGGTCATCGGCAAATCTAGTGGCGTTAAGTTCTCTCACATCACCCAAATTAAGAGATCGCCGACTTTGTCCGGGAGATGAGGTAATTACAGTTGCCGCTGGATTCCCAACGACTCTTGCACCGATCATCCAGAACCAACTGGTTCCGGTATTTGTGGATGTTAACCTTGGTGACTACACAGCAATGTCTGAAAGGCTTGCCGAGGCGATTGGACCGAGAACACGAGCTATTATGATGGCGCATACGCTGGGCGTTCCATTCGACTTGGATGTGGTTATGGAACTGGTTAAGAAGTATAATTTATGGTTGATCGAAGATAATTGTGATGCCCTTGGATCTCGTTACCGTGGAAAGTTGACCGGCACCTTTGGACACTTGGCCACGTTTTCTTTCTATCCCGCTCACCATATTACAATGGGGGAAGGCGGGTGCATCGTCACCAATGACGAAGAGTTGGCCAGAATTGTTCGCTCTATCCGTGACTGGGGTCGCGATTGCTATTGTTCCGGAGGTGAGAATAATACCTGTGGCAAGCGATTTAGTCAGCAGTTTGGTACCCTACCCTTTGGTTATGACCATAAGTATGTTTACAGTCACGTTGGGTATAACCTTAAAGTTACGGATATGCAAGCCGCAATCGGCTGTGCGCAAATGAAAAAGTTGGAGGCATTTAATAATAGGCGAAAAGCTAACCATCAACGGTTGATGGAGATCTTGCTACCTTATGGGGATCGTTTAATTCTCCCCAAGGCAACAGAACATTCCAACCCTTCCTGGTTCTGTTTTGTAATCACTATACGCCAAGAAGCCGGCTTTACACGTAACGAACTTACCAAGTTTTTAGAAGAGAACCGGGTCGAAACCCGTAATCTTTTCAGTGGAAATCTACTTCGTCATCCAGCCTTTGAAAATATCACGCACAGGGTCGTGGGCAGTCTGAATAATACAGATACTATAATGAACAATACTTTTTTCATCGGGGTTTACCCTGGTATCTGCGAAACGCATTTGGAATACATACAACAAATATTCGGTGAGTTCTTTAAAAAAAATTAACTTTGTTGAATTGGTTTCATTAGTAGAAAATTTATTCCAACAATAAAAAGATTTGAAGAATTAGAGTGTTGGGAAGAAGCAAGAAAACTTGTGCGCATGATCTATGCGCTTACAAAAATGGATAAATTCAAGAAAGACTTTGAATTAGTAGGGCAGATCAGAAAAAGTGCTGTATCCTCAATGGCAAATATTGCTGAAGGGTTTCATCGGAAAAGCAATAGGGATTTTATGAAATTTCTGGATTATTCAAGAACGTCTATTGCGGAAACCATGAGTCACGCTTATGTTGCGCTCGATCAGAGCTATATGGATCAGCCTGAACTGGCCGAAGTTCAACGCCAGGCCGATGTTGTCTGGAAAAAAGTGAACAACTTCATTACTTATCTCAACACTAAAAAATGAATTCTTCAACAAATGTAACTAATAATACCAATCGAACCAACACAACAGATTTGTAAATGCCCACGCCACAGAAAATCCGGTGTCAAGTTGAACATATACTGGATCACGGTGATCACGTTTATACTGTTGATCTTATCCCAGAAAAAAAAGTACCTCAATTCCGGTCCGGGCAATTCCTGCACCTTGCGCTGGATGAATATGATCCAAGCACATTCTGGCCGGAATCCCGTGTGTTCTCTATCGCCAATTCATCTTTGCAGCGAGAACGGCTACGGATTTCATATTCCGTTCGAGGCAGGTTTACCTCTCGGATGGAAAAGGAACTTAAGGAAAAGCAATGGGTTTGGGTGAAACTACCCTATGGAGAATTCGTAATCGACAATTCAAGAGATGTTGTTCTCTTCGCTGGTGGTACTGGTATTACTGCCTTCACCGTCTTCTTGGATGGTTTAACATCAAACTTCCCTAATAATGTTTATCTTATTTATGGCGCTCGTAACAGAAACCTTTTGATTTCCCTGGATTTGTTGCGGCAGCAAGTAAAAGCAGTCCCGCAGTTTCATATGTTCTATTTTGTGGAACATAGTAATGATGAAGACCCTGTGCCGAACGAATTCTTCGGTTATTTATCCGTTGCTCCCGTTTGGTCTAAGATTGCAAATCCATTAGAGGCAAACTATTATCTCTCTGGTCCTCCAGCAATGTTGAAAGCAATCTCGCAGGATTTGATCAAAAGAAATATCCCAATTGAATCCATTAAAATCGATGCATGGGAATAGATAAGGAGCAACTCATGGCAGAAAATATTCCAGTAGTGATTCTATGTGGTGGTATGGGAACTCGTTTACGAGAGGAGACGGAATACAAACCCAAACCAATGGTTGAGATAGGTGGAAAGCCAATTCTGTGGCATATCATGAAAATATATGCGCACTACGGCTTCACTAAATTCATCCTATGCCTTGGCTATAAGGGAAGCGCTATTAAAGAGTATTTCTTCAATTATGAAATGATGTGCAACGACTGCACGGTTCAATTAGGTAAGAAAAGCAGGATTGCATATCAGAGCAATCACAAGGAACAGGATTTTAAAGTTACGCTGGTTGATACTGGGCTTAATACCATGACGGGAGGAAGAATTAAGCGAATAGAATCATACATAAATTCAGATACATTCATGGTTACTTACGGTGATGGTCTTGCCGACATTAACATTGATGAATTATTAAGCTTTCATTATTCACATGGGAAAATAGCAACGCTAACTGCTTCACGGCCACCATCGCGATTTGGAATTCTTGATTTAGCGGATAATGGTAAAGTAAACCGTTTTCGTGAAAAAGTTGGGACAGAATGGATCAATGGGGGTTTTTTTGTTTTTAATCGAAAGCTGTTCGATTATCTGACACCAGATTGCATACTGGAGCAATCGCCTCTGGAAAAGATGGCCGAAGATGGTCAATTGATGGCGTATCGCCATGATGGGTTCTGGATTGGAATGGATACCTATCGCGAATATGAAATGCTGAACCAAATGTGGGACAGTGGGCATCCACCGTGGAAGAAATGGTAAGCGGTTTCCCAGATGATGAATATGAATACAAAGATAAAAGTATCTGATTATATCGGTGAGGTCCTTTACCTGGAGGGCATCACTCATGCATTTGAAGTTGTTGGCGGGATGATTACACATTTAATTGATTCGCTTCATCGCCAGGAAAGAATCAAATTGGTGAGTATGCATCATGAACAAGCTGCAGCGTTTGCCGCCGAAGGCATGGCAAGAATGACAGGTATACCGGGTGTGGCCTTGGCAACAAGCGGACCTGGTGCTACAAACCTGCTGACGGGTATTGGCAGTTGTTATTTTGATTCTATTCCTGCCGTCTTTATCACGGGACAGGTTAATCGAAGCGAGCAAAAAGGTAATCTTGAAATACGACAATTAGGTTTTCAAGAAACAGATATCGTATCAATGGTAAAACCAATAACAAAGGCAGCGTGGCAAATTCGGGACACTAATGAAGTGCCGACCATGCTTAAAAGAGCTTTTGATCTGGCTTCTTCAGGGCGCCCTGGACCTGTGCTGATAGATATACCGATGGATGTTCAGAGATTTAAAATCCCAGTAGATACTTCAAATGAAATACATGGCGAGAGGCTTGATGATATTGATAATAAAGTATTGCGTGATTTAATAAGTGACATGAAAATTTCCCGTCGTCCTCTAATCTTAGTTGGGGGAGGAATAAATTCAGCGCGTGCTGTAGACGTATTTAGAAAGTTAGTAAATAAGGTGAAAATTCCTGTCATAAACTCCCTCATGGCCGTCGATACATTACCATATAAGCATCCGTTGCGGGTGGGCTTAATTGGTACCTATGGTAATCGTTGGGCGAACCTCGCCCTTGGACAAGCAGATTTTTTACTTGTGTTCGGGAGCCGCATGGATGTCAGGCAAACCGGTTCTGATATTGATGCCTTCAGAGGCAATAAAATAATCTATCATGTTGACTGTGAAGCAAGTGAGATAAATAACCGCGTGAAGGGTTGTTATCCCATAGTATCCGATTTAAGATCCTTTCTGAATCTGTTTCTCAGTAAGTTAAGCAATCGGAAGTTACCAGACTATAGTGACTGGTTAGGGAAAATCAATAAGTTACGCATCTTGTGGCCGGATGTTCATGAATTACAAAGCATATCTGGAATTAATCCCAACATATTCATGCATCAAATTTCAAAGACAGCCAGAAAAGCTGCAGCCTTTGTCGTTGACGTAGGCCAACATCAAATGTGGGCAGCCCAGTCAATTGAAATAGGAGCAAAACAAAGGTTTATAACTACAGGGGGTATGGGTGCAATGGGTTTTGCTTTACCTGCTTCAATTGGCGTGGCCTTATCGATGCCTGATCAACCTGTAGTAATGATTGCAGGGGATGGTGGTTTCCAGTTGAACATCCAAGAACTGCAAACTGTTGTGCATAACAGTCTTCCTATAAAAATGATCGTACTAAATAATAAATGTTATGGGATGGTGCGGCAATTCCAGCAGAGCTATTTCGAAGAACGCTACCCTTCAACATATCGGGGCTATTCTGCACCTGATTTCAAAGTAATTGCTAATGCTTACGGAATTAAAGGTGTAACAATAAATAATCCTAAAGATGTAAAGGATGGGCTTAAAAATATGTGGCAGATTCCAAGAGAACCCTTCCTTCTCCAAGTAATTATTGATACCTTCACAAATGTTTTTCCAAAAATTGCGTTCGGTTTGCCAATAACAGAAATGGAACCTTTTGCGGAACCCATAGCTATGGAAGCGACATAATATTTACATTAAACAGCATGGTGTTTCCAAGTGCTGTATTATTTATCTCCTGAATGAATATTGATAATCCATTAAAAGATGATTTGGATCGCATTCTTGCCCATACTGAAGGCTTGTGGGAGGAATTACGAGGAAAACGCCTGTTCATCACCGGTGGTACCGGTTTCATCGGATGCTGGCTTCTGGAAAGTTTTGTCTGGGCGAATGATAACCTCGATCTTAATGCATCGGCTCTGGTCCTTACAAGGAATTATGATACGTTCCAAAAGAAGGCGCCACACCTTGCTGCCAATCCGGCAATTCAATTTCGTATTGGAGATGTAAGGAATTTCAATTTTCCCGAAGGGGAATTCTCGCACATCATTCACGCCGCCACATTGGCTGGCGCCAAACTCAACGATGAAAACTCTCTACTGATGTTTGATACCATCGTCGAGGGAACACGACATACCCTGGATTTTGCTGTTCACTGCAAAGCGAAAAAGTTTCTCCTGACCAGTTCCGGGGCCGTTTACGGTAGACAGCCACCTGAATTAAGCCATATTTTGGAAGATTATTGCGGCGCCCAAGATCCTGCCGACCCAAAGTCCGCCTATGGAGAGGGTAAACGGGCGGCAGAACTCCTTTGTACGCTTTATTCAAAAAAGTATAGTATCGAAACGAAGATTGCCCGTTGTTTTGCCTTTGTTGGCCCCTACCTGCCTTTAGATATCCATTACGCCATCGGAAACTTCATCCGGGATGGATTGAATGGCGGTCCCATTCAGGTCAACGGCGATGGAACGCCTTATCGATCCTATCTCTACGCCGCTGACTTAGCCATCTGGCTATGGACGATTTTGTTTAAAGGCGATTCATGCCGCGCGTATAACGTTGGATCGGAAGAAGATGTTACCATTGCGGAATTGGCTAATACGGTTGCCCAATGTTTTCAGAAGCCTATTGAGGTGAGAATTGCCAAGACACCTGACCCAGGCAAGCCAACAGAACGATATGTGCCATCTACAAAGCGGGCGCGTAAGGAGTGCGGCATCCACCAAATCATTGATCTCAGAGAGGGTATCAGAAGGACACTATACAACCTTGGATTACGGATAAATGAGTCCTGTTGCTTTGAATATTGCGATAAAAAGGATAGACCGATAATGATTGATGATATAGACATCCCGTATGCATACAATGACGAGTTAAAGAAACTGATTTAAAATAGAGGCATTTAGAATATACCAAGAACATATAATCTAAGGCTTGGCCATTGGAACTTGAAAAGTTAATTGATGCATTAGAGTCTCTTATTTCCAGGCTCTCTATAATTCAATGGGGATACAATGCGGCCAAATCATTGTGCTCGACGGCTTCTCCGGTAAAAAAGTTACTCCAGAAAAATGCTATGTAGTCGCTATTTCGATATGCGCGGAACAGCCGGGCGTTGTTGCGCTATCTGGAAGCCCAGAAGATCCAAACGCGCCCGCTATGGCAGCCGGCGTACCTTTCGCCCGCGCATAAGGACGTGCGTGCTACCAATTGTTTGGTCGCGGAGCGATTAAATCGGCTGGCGCTCAATTTGCCCTGTTCCGTCGGATTGACCCCACTCAACAGCGGCAGGTTGTCAGCGCAGTGCGCCTCGGGGCTTAAGGATTTGGGCGAGTGATTTCGATGAAAACGTTGATCAGCGGACACTCTCAGATTCTCAAAGATATTGCCGGTTATTCCACGAGTGCGGTGCTGGGCCAGGCTCTGGGATTGATCTCGGGGTTTGTAGTTGCGCGTTTGCTGGGGCCATCCAACTTTGGGGTTTGGAATGCGGTTTCACTGGTGTTGGCGTATGGCGCATATAGTGAAGCCGGCATTCTGTCGGCTATGGGCCGCGATCTCCCGTTTTATCTGGGCCAGGGTGATTTCCACAAAGCGCAAGAGCTGGAGAACGCGGGCGTGGTTATTACGCTGGCGGGGGGCGGGGTTGTGGCATTGGTCGTGCTGGGATTGTCTTTCTGGCCGGGTTGTTCATCATTAATGGCGTTGGGATTGCGTGGTATGGCGATGGTGCTTGTTTTGCAGCAAGCGTACACCTACCACCGAACCGTGCTACGTTCCTACAATGAATTTGGTGCGCTCAGCCGACAGCAGGTGCTCTTGGCTGTGCTTAACGCAACGCTGGCCATTGCGCTCGTGGCGGGGCTTGGTTTTGCCGGGCGAGTGGCTGCCGCAATATTGGCGCAGGCGGCCATCTTGTTTTATGCAGTGCGGCTCCGTCCGTGGAAAGCCATTTCAATACCCAACTGGCAGGTTGGCTGGCATCTTGCTCGGGTGGGACTGCCAATCCTTATTTCCGGGTTTATACTTTCATTGTTGGCAACCGTTGATCGGTTGATCGTAATCACATTTTTGGGTGAGACACAGTTAGGGTATTTTGGACTGGCTCTGATACTGGCAAGCATCGTATCTTTGATTCCGACGATGGCGAGCCAAGTACTCTATCCCCGGATCACCTACCGGTATGGGGAAACGAATAAGGATATCCACGCATTGCGGCCTTTTGTGCTGATCCCCCCTATAGTCTTTAGTTGTCTGTTGCCTTTATTGATCGGCCCGCTGTATCTGGCCTTGCCGCTCATGATCAAGACTTTCCTCCCGGCCTATGTTCCGGGCATCGGCGCCATGCGGATTTTGTTACTGGGTATCTTCTTTTTCAGCATCTTGGGACTCACCGATTATCTGCTGGTTGTGATTGGCAAACTCAAGCAGTTAATGCTGTTTGGGTGTCTGGCTTTGACTTTGGACATTGTGCTGGACTTGGTGTTCATCCGACTTGGGTTTGGGATAGAGGGCATTGCCCTCGGTGGCACGTTGATCACCTATTTTTGTTATGCATGCGTGATCATCGGCTATGCGCTGTCCCACTACACCCGTCAACTCGGCGATTGGGTCAGGTATTTTAGTAAGCTGTTTTGGCCCTATGCTTATATGGTGGGGCTGCTGTTCTTGTTGGAAAGATGGGGCAATCTGCCCGGGGCGTCTGGCATAACCGGTGACGTTTTAACGGTGGGTCTGCAGATGGTGCTGTTTGGGCTGGGGTGTTTGCCACTGGTATATGCGGCCAGCCGTGAATTGAAACTGGAGTGGTCGTTGGCGCAGTTGGTGAGGCTGAAGGGTGCGCTGTGAGCGGGCAAATTTCAAAATGGCCAACTGGCTGCGGTGGCGCGTTCTGAGCTGCGGACCTGGCTGGCTTACAGGGGCGGACAGGCATGAGCGGTGAATCAGCGCCTGAATCCCCGCGGGGTGAGATGGTTTGTTAGAATTGAATAGGCTGAAAAGAGCGTTGGGGTACTGGTTGTCGGCAGTTGACAGAACCATGTTGCCCGCAACGAGTAACGAACCAGTGGTCAGGTGGTTATGAACGATAGTGTCCGCATGTTGCAGCACTCAGCCAGTCTGGTGAAAGCCTGGGGAGAAGCTCAGCTTCCTAACGGAAAAACGTTAGCAGAGTTGCTCACATTCGGGGGTATTTCGCTCTGGGACATATCGGCGGTTGATCTGGCACGCATTTATGTGTCCAACGCGCTGGCATCAGACAATCGACCACATCCATTCATTCAGAAGTTCAAACCATACCTGAGCATGGCCAAGCATTCAGCGCTTAATCTTCTTAGAAGACGGCAAGGCTCGCGCGGATGTCCAGACTGGCCTGTGGAACCGGTTTTCTTGTTTCTGGGTTTCAGTGCATACATTTACAGAGATGCACTCCAACCCGTCGTCACCCGACTAGCGCGGAGCAAAGACATTGCAACTGTTTCTCTTCATGGTGAGATGCGCCTCTACAGAACTATGCCGCCAGCTCAGGAAGATCGGTTTCAGTCCATTTGGCAGCACTGGGATGGCGAAGTCGACGCCCAGGTGCGTGCGCTACGTAAGGAGCTACAGGCGGCTGAGCTGGAATTACAGGCAACGAGGGTGCTCCCTCGGATCATCCAGGACCAAGGCCGGCCGCTCTGGGCGCAAATGAAGGGCACATTCAATTGGTTTTTCCGTGTTTACCTGCCGCGTTTGCTGCCCCAAATTGTCATTGCTCGGCACATTCTCCAACGACATCAACCGGCGCTGGTGATCTCACCCGATGTGGCCGACCCACGCACGCGCATCTACTGTCTGCTCGGCCGTCAGTTCCGTATTCCATCGTTGGAAATCCAGTTCGGTATGACTGTGACCGAATCCATCGAATGGCAGTTCTTTGTAGCGGACCACTTGGCCGTGTGGGGGAAGCAGGCACATGAGGTGATGCTCTCCCACGGCGTTCCAGCAGAGCGAATCACGATCACTGGGTCTCCACGTTATGATAGTCTGCTAGGGCCATCTGACAGAGAGATAGCCAAGACGCGCGCCCGGCTGGGAGTCCCGGAGGGGAATGCAATGGTGTTGTTTGCTTCGGTGTATAACCTAAAGGCTCAGGGAGCCCTTGATTTGAAAATTGTAGAACTTCTGAGCACGATACCAAGAGCCATATTTCAGGCCATTGACCAAATCCCTGGATTGTACTTGGTAGTCAAACCGCATCCTGAGGAAGACGTAGAAGAGACGCGGCGACTGACTGGCGCGCGGAACAGCATCAAATTTGTTGATCGGCGTGATGACATTCGCGAGCTAATTAAAGCCTGCGATGCCTTTATATCATTGGGATCAACTTCAACCGTGGACGCGCTGATCGTCAATAAACTGATCATCTGCCCGACCTTCCCTGGTTGGATCGGGACTGAACAGTTTGTGGAAAGCGGGGCCACCCTGGTTCCTCGCTCGCCAGAGGAAGTTGTGCGTTGCCTGCAGATGGTCGTGGACGGATCCCGCGCACGGGTCCTGGCGGAACTGGAGCCCGCCCGAGAGCGCTTCCTATGCCAATGGGTGGGTCAGGTCGATGGGCAGGCGTCTGCACGAATTGAAGCGCTGGCGTACCAAATGACGAATCTTGGTCGATCGAGAAAGTGAACCCAGATTACGCAAAAGGTGAGTAGTGAATAACATCAAGCTTTCTGTTTGCATTGCCACTGTTAACCGGGCCGCCTTCATTGGCGAAACCCTGGAGAGCATCATCACGCAAGCCACGGACGAAGTAGAAGTAGTCATCGTAGATGGCGCGTCAATCGACAATACGGAAGAAATTGTAAGGCTCTATCAAAAGAAATTTCCGCAATTACGATATGTCCGCCTGTCAGTTAAGGGGGGCGTAGATCAAGACTATTGTCGTGCTGTTGAATTAGCACAAGGTGAGTATTGCTGGTTATTCACTGATGATGATATTTTAAAACCGGGCGCAATTCAGGCCGCGATGGCTGCGATGCAGCATGGCTACGAGCTGATTATAGTAAATGCCGAAGTAAAGGACGCCACTCTTTCCCGGGTTTTGGAGGATAGGAGTCTCCATTTTATGAATAACATGACTTACCAGACGCGGGATTTTGAGCGCTTTTTCGTTGACGTTGCGGATTATCTTTCTTTCATCGGGTGTGTTGTTATCAAACGTTCGCTATGGAACAAGCGTGAAAAAGAACAATATTTTGGAACTGTCTTTGTTCATGTGGGCGTTATCTTTCAACAACCTTTTAATGATAACATAATGGTGCTTGTTGAACCGCTAATATCAATCAGATACGGGAACGCTTTGTGGACGTCCAAAGGTTTTGAAATATCCTTCTTCAAGTGGCCAGAGTTGATTTGGTCATTTTCCTTATTTTCTGAATCTGCCAAGCGTCAAGTATGTAAACGTGAACCGTGGCGCAGCGTTAAAGTTTTATTGATTTACAGAGCACGAGGTTCATTTTCTTTAAAGGAGTATCGCATGTTGGTGGAGCCATATTTGCGCTCCAGGGTGAAACGTTTATTTATCCGGATGATTGCGCAATTTCCAGGTCACTTGCTTAATTCAGGGCTGATTATTTATTTTACTATTTTGCGTAGTTTTTATCCAAAAACAAGCATGCGATCGGTTGACCTTAAAAACAGCAGATTTTATTATAAAAACCTCATAAATTATAGAAGTGAGAAAAAGGAGACTGTATGCACTTAATATTTCGAAAAAGTTGCCGCGTTTGTGGATCAAAAGCATTGACGCCGGTCATTAATTTGGGTGAGCAGCATCTTCAGGGTTCATTTGTAAAACCGGGGAAGGAACTGCCTCCCATGAGAAAAATACCGCTGTCTCTTGTCCGCTGTGATCCTATGAAAGATGAAAATGCCTGTGGTCTTCTGCAAATGGAACATACAGTACCCCCTGAAGTTCTTTATTCTGCTTATTGGTATCGTTCGGGTACAAACGATACAATGAAAAATCACCTGAAGGGCATTGCCGAAGAGGCGACGTCTATTCTTAATACGTCTAGCGTTACTGTCCTTGATATAGGATGTAATGATGGGACATTATTTAATTACTACCCGAAAGGATTCCGTAAATTCGGTGTTGACCCGTCTGATGTGTCTCAGGAAATTGATAAACGTGTGGCGACGGTCATTCAGGATATATTTCCATCAGATGAACTTCTGGACTGTTTGCAGGAGACAAAGATGGATATCATTACTTCCATAGCAATGTTTTACGATTTGGAGGATCCGGTAGCGTTTGCCAAAGGCATAAAAAGCATCCTTGCCCCGGAGGGTATCTGGATTTTTGAGATGTCTTACATGCCCACGATGCTCAAAATGACTTCGTACGACACTATTTGCCATGAGCATCTGGAATTCTACAGTCTCGCAGTTATCGAATATATTCTGCGACAGAGCGGAATGAAAATTTTCAATACGACACTCAATGAGATCAATGGCGGGAGTTTGCGCTGTTATGCAACACATATAACAAACTTCAAATATAAGAATGAAAATTACCTTAAAAATATCCGGGCAATGCATCAGGCAGAGTTTGATCTTGAACTCGACACAGACAAACCCTATAAAAACTTCCAGGACAGAATAAACGTTCACCGGGATGAATTGATTACTTTAGTAAAGAAACTCAAGATGGAGGGTAAGAGGATTCATATATATGGTGCGTCGACCAAAGGAAATACCATCCTGCAATGGTGCGGGATCGATAATAGAATTATCGACTATGCTGCAGAAAGGAGTCCGGAAAAATACGGTGCCCACACTCTTGGTACAGACATCCCAATTATCAGCGAAGCAGAGTCACGCGCGATGAATCCTGATTACTACCTTGTGTTGCCGTGGCATTTCAAGGATGAGTTCATCGAACGGGAACGGGAAATCCTGGAGCGCGGGACAAGGCTGATATTCCCGCTTCCCAAGATAGAGATCATCTCTAAGGAAAAGGAGCCTGACGGGTGAAAGCGCTAATATTCGGCGCCAATGGACAGGATGGATACTACCTATCTCAGGCCTGCCGCAAGCGGGGGATAGAGGTCATCGGTATATCACGGAGTGGTCCTTGGCTCAGAGGTGACGTTGCTTCACCTGAAATTGTAGAAGAACTCGTTAAAAGTCATCGTCCAGCGATGATATTCCATCTGGCCGCGGCATCTGCAACGAGGCATGATGTCATTTATGAAAACCACGCCACTATCGGAACAGGTACTATTAACATATTGGAATCTGTTAAAAGGTGGTCTCCCGAAAGTAAGGTATTCATTGCAGGTAGTGGACTACAGTTTATTAATAAGGGGCAGCCGATATCTGAAACAGATTCTTTTGATCATACTAGTGCTTATGTGGCAACCAGAAACTATTCAGTATATCTGGCAAGGTACTTTCGCAGCTTGGGAATTCTGGCGTATGTCGGATATCTTTTCCATCACGAAAGCCCTTCGAGGGGTGGGCATCATGTATGCCAGAAGATTGCTCAGGCAGTATGGAGAATTTCTGAAGGAAGTGAGGAAATTCTTGAGTTAGGCGACATTTCCGTGATGAAAGAGTGGACGTATGCCGAAGATATTGTGGAAGGAATCATGACTCTTGTTACACAAAACCAGGTGTTGGAGGCGACTATCGGATCAGGGTGCGCATATTCAATCGAGAATTGGATTGATGAATGCTTCAAGCTGATCAAAAAGGATTGGAAAGAATATGTTAGAATGCAGAATGACTATGAGGCAGAATACAAATTGCTGGTTTCAAATCCAGCGACCATTAACTCACTAGGATGGCATGCTAACACAACATTAGCGGAATTAGCAAAGTTAATGATAGATCATCAGGGAACAAAGCAATCTCAATTGAGGAAAGATCTATTATGATGGAAAAGCGCGCATTTTATAAATTATCTATTGATGCCCCCCTGTATAATGAAGAGGTATATCTCGAGTCTGTTATTCGGAAGGTTGTTTTACAGTTGCTACCTGGCGGTTTGGATCGGGAGCTAATTCGGTAAACACTAAGATCATTTGGACAGTTGGGCTGCCCTCAAATAGTGTGGTGTATGGCGTGAGTTGGCCAATCGGAGAGTAAATGAACAGACAGGAAACCAATCGGGGATTGGCGCACTGCCTCGGTTGTGGTGGAAGAAAGGTTCACTATAATTTTTCTGTGGGAAAATTTCGTGTCGAGGAATGCGCGAACTGTGGGTTAATGCGCTTGAATCCACAGCCAACGGATCAGGAGATGGCTGATATTTATGGTCATAATTGCTTCGCTTTTAGCGACGACCCTGATGGACAGGCCCACGCGAGTGAATTGAAATCACAGACAGCCGATCATTACTTGGACTTGCTGGAGTCGTATGCAGGGACACCCTTGACCGGCCACCTATTGGAAGTGGGGTGCGGTCATGGTGATTTTCTGGCAAGAGCCGCTGCCCGGGGTCTTTCCGTCACGGGAGTCGAGTCCTCTGTTCATTTCGCCGAGGTGGCCCGAAATAAGCTTGGCGGCCGCGGAAAGGTTGTCTGCGGCGATATCACACAGATGCTTGCTTCTGGCGAGCGCTTCGATTTTATCGTATTTGCGGACGTATTGGAGCACGTGCGTAATCCGCGCGAGTATCTTCGCGACGTGCACGCGCTCTTGCAGAAAGATGGCGTCGCTGTGGTGATTGTGCCAAGCCTTGATTCTTTTCCTGCACGGATGATGAAGAACAAGTGGGTCGAATTCAAACCGGAGCATCTTTGGTATTTCTCAACCGCGACACTAACACAGTTATTATATGGCGAAAGCTTTGGGGGACTGAGAGTTGCGCCGGCAAAAAAAGCGCTTAGTTTTGATTATGTCGCCCAGCATTTCGATCGCTATCCGGTGCGGCCTTTTTCGTCTGCCATTAAGCTTTTGCGACGACTGCTTCCTCGTTTCTTGCGACGATACCCGATCCGGGTGACTGCGAGTGAAATCGTAATGTTTGCAAGAAGAGAGGAGGGTAGAGGCATTAAGGGGCTTACCGTCATCATGCCGGCATATAACGAGGCGAGGACGATTCGGGGTGCGATCGAGCGCGTGTTGGACAAAGAGATCGACGGTGTCGAAATCGAATTGGTCATCGTGGAGAGCAATTCGACGGATGGTACGCGAGAAATCGTCCGCGAATGCGAAGCGCGAAATCGGGTGAAGGTGATCTGGCAGGATCGGCCGTGCGGGAAAGGAAATGCAGTCCGGACAGGTTTACAGCATGTCACTGGGAATTATATTTTGATCCAGGATGCCGATGACGAGTACGATATAGAAGACTATGATGCACTTCTTGAACCCCTGAGAACGGGGGAAACCGCGTTTGTTCTTGGAGCGCGACACGGAGGTGGCGCCTGGAAAATGCGGCAGTTCACCAAACAGCGCTTTGTCGGCCCTCTGCTGAACTTTGGACACTGGTTTTTTGCTACTCTGGTCAATATTGTTTACGGATTGCGGCTGAAAGATCCATTCACGATGTACAAAGTTTTTCGTGCCGATTGTTTGCGGGGGATCAAATTTGAATGTGATCGGTTTGATTTTGATTATGAATTATTAATCAAGCTGGTAAGAAAGGGATATCAACCAATAGAGATTCCGGTCAACTATCGCTCCAGGTCTTTCAAGGAGGGAAAAAAGGTCAACGCATTTCGCGACCCATGGACATGGTTGCGAGCCATTGTGAAATTTCGGCTGCAAAAACTTTGAAAATTATTTCTTTGATATTAACGTTAAGGGACGCGCTACGCTATCTTACCGAACATCGCTTGCAATTGGCGAAATTTTTGGTAGTTGGTCTCGTGACCTTTGGCATCAACTTTTCTTTTTTTCACTTATTTTACGGCTTAATTCATTGGAATTATAGGATCGCGGTCTCGCTTGCTTACGTAATCACTGTTATTTCCCATTTCTGGCTTCATCGACTTTTCACTTTCAGTGCTGCCGAACAACAGATTATCCACAACGCCGGGAAGTACTTGCTTATGCTGGCAGTGAATTACGGGACTACCCTATCCATCGTGGTGCTACTGGTGGAGGTCGTGAAGTTGTCCCCTTACATAGGGGTGATTGCATCAACTGCGGCAACAGCATCGACGAGCTTTTTTGTTATGAAATATTTCGTTTTTAAATCTTAACTAATCCTCCCCTGACGTAGTCAGGGGTGGGGCGTGGGGGCGAAGGCCCCACCCACCCCTTTAGCGAATCAATCAAAGGGGGCAATGTGGCCGTCGTCGTAACGGGGTGTGCGGGATTCATCGGCAGTAATCTAGTTGATCATTTGTTGGCTAATGGCCATCAAGTGACTGGTATTGACAATTTTTCCACAGGCCAGCGCCGGTTTCTTGAAGGAGCGCTGGCGCATCCGAATTTTCGACTAGCCGAAATAGATCTGCTTGACCTCGATTCATTGAAGCGGGCATTGGCCGTTGGTGATATGGTTTTCCACTTTGCCGCCAATGCTGATGTGCGCTTCGGCATAGAACATCCACGGAAAGACCTGGAGCAGAATACCATCGCAACCTTCAATGTCTTAGAGGCGATGCGGATCAACGAAGTTAGACGTATTGCTTTTCCTTCCACTGGCTCTATTTATGGTGAGCCGGAGGTCTTTCCAACACCTGAAACAGCCCCCTTCCCCATTCAGACTTCGTTATATGGGGCTTCCAAATTAGCGGGAGAAGGTCTGATTGAGGCTTATTGTGAGGGATTCGGATTCCAAGGGTATATCTTTCGTTTCGTCTCGGTCCTCGGCGAACGCTATTCTCACGGGCATGTCTTCGATTTTTATAAATCCCTGCGAACCAATCCGGGCAAGTTGCGGGTTCTGGGTAACGGACATCAGCGGAAGTCATACCTATATGTCAATGATTGCATCGATGCTATGCTTCTTGCCATCGAAAAGTCAAAAGATAAAGTGAATATCTTCAACTTGGGCACCGACAATTATTGCGAAGTGAACGAGTCTATTTGTTGGATCACAGACCACCTCGGACTAAAGCCCAAACTGCACTATACTGGCGGAGAACGGGGTTGGATCGGAGATAGTCCCTTTATCTTTTTGGATTGTCAAAGAATTCGCTGTCTCGGGTGGAAACCCAAGCTATCCATCCGGGAAGGAGTTATTCGAACGCTTGAGTATTTAGAAGCCAATAGCTGGCTACTTGAGACAAAAAGGTGAATTAGCTGATAGCTCATGGCTGATGGCTTACAAGTATAACAATGGCTATGAGCTATGAACCATGAGCAATAGGTTGTGTAGATTATGAAAGTATGTGTGGTTGGCCTCTGGCATTTGGGAATGGTTACTGCTGCTTGTCTCGCCTCGGCAGGACATGAGGTTGTCGGGTTGGACTTTGATTTCGAAAATGTGCAAAAGCTCCAAGGGGGTCAACCTCCAATTTTTGAGCCAGGGCTTGAGGAACTCATTCGGCAGGGATTGAGTATGGGCCATTTGAGTTTCAGTGAAGACATTGGCAAAGCTGTTCATGGTGCAGAGGTCGTATGGGTAGCTTTTGACACACCGGTCGACGATGAAGATCGAGCCAACGTTGAATTTGTCGTGGGACGTGTTACCCGGCTTTTTCCGTGGTTGGAGATGAACGCATTGGTATTGATCTCGTCGCAGTTGCCAGTAGGCACAACTCGTCGCCTTGAAAAGATATATGCCGAAACCTATCCAGATAGACCTGTAACCTTTGGTTATTCTCCGGAAAACCTTAGGTTAGGAAAGGCCATTCATGCATTTACCCAACCCGATCGAGTGGTCGTGGGTATAAGAACCAACACCGATCGTGACCGAGTAAAAGAACTTCTTCAGCCTTTCACCGACCGAATCGAATGGATGTCTATAGAATCTGCTGAGATGACGAAGCACGTCCTTAACGCTTTTTTGGCGACCTCTATTGTTTTCATCAATGAAGTGGCAACATTATGCGAAGAGGTAGGTGCGGATGCCAAGGAAGTGGAACGGGGCTTGAAAAGTGATGTCCGAATTGGACTTCGGGCATATCTATCTCCCGGGGCAGCATTTGCAGGAGGAACTCTGGCCCGAGATATTATATTTCTTAAACAAATCGGTGTAGCACACAAACAACCCACCTTTCTGCTTTCAGCAGTGGACCAGAGCAACGTGGCCCATAAGCAATGGGCTTATCGCAAGCTTCAGTCTCTCCTCGGCGAGCTTCGAGGGCAACAAATTGCCGTTTGGGGTCTAACCTATAAGCCCGGTACCGATACTCTTCGACGCTCGGCCTCTCTTGAATTATGCGAGTGGCTCGTGCAACAGGGGGCATCGGTAAACGCACACGACCCGGCAGTCAAGACACTGCCAAGAGAGTTGGCCAAAAGATTTAAAGTGCACGCTACGGCCTTAGCTGCCTTAGAAGGTGCCAGTGCACTGGTGGTCGCTACGGAATGGCCGGAGTATCAATCCCTTTCGTCTGAAGCAGTTCTGGCAGCCATGCGAGTATTTCTGGTCCTGGATCCCAATCGGTTTCTGGCCACAACCCTCGGAAGCGATCCCCGCATCAAATATGTAACGGTGGGAAAGCCAGATAAGCTTATAACAATAGCTGATGGTCTAATAGCTGATAGCTAATGGCCGATAGCTGATAGAACAATAGCTTGAACAATAATATGTATTCTCTTGAGGGACGAGCCGCGATCATCACTGGTGCCAGTCAAGGTCTTGGGTTTGCGATTGCAGAGGCTTACGTAAAAGCAGGCGCAAGTGTATTACTGTGTGCACGTAACCCCGAACTATTAGAAAAAGCGAGGGAAGAGCTTTCGGCGGTTTCTGGACCTAACCAGAAGGTCGTCGCTCACTCGGCGGACGTATCGAAGACTGCTGAGGTGGAGCAAGTGGTTGAATCCGCTCTTCAAGCTTTTTCAAGATTGCACATACTGGTTAATAACGCCGGCGTTTATGGACCTATCGGGCCCATTGAACAAGTGGATTGGCAAGCATGGGTAAAGGCCATTGAAATTAATCTATTTGGTTCAGTGCTCATGTGCCGTGCTGTATTGCCTCATTTTAAATCCCATCGTTATGGGAAAATTGTCCAGCTTTCAGGTGGTGGTGCTACTAGCCCCCTGCCGAGAATCAGTGCATACGCTGCCTCCAAGGCAGCAATCGTCCGTTTTGTCGAGACACTGGCCGAAGAGGTCCGGAAAGATCACATCGACGTAAACGTAATTGCCCCTGGCGCTTTAAATACTCGTCTTTTGGATGAGGTCCTTGCAGCCGGGCCAGAAAAAGTGGATAAGGATTTTTACGAACGCGCACTTAAACAAAAAGCACAGGGTGGGACACCTTTAGAAAAAGGGGCGAACTTGGCTGTATTTTTAGGGTCAGCCGCAAGCGATGGGATTACGGGCAAACTTATCAGTGCCGTTTGGGATCCATGGCAGATTCTGCCTGAACATCTGGAGGATCTGCGAAAAACGGATATTTACACCCTCCGACGGATCGTACCAAAGGACCGGGGTCTCAACTGGGGCGACAAGTGAAGGGTGACACCTTAGGTGTAGCGATTGTTGGTTGTGGTTTGGTGGGGCAGAAACGCGCCAAAGCCCTCGGTGAAGCACGATTGGTCGCATGTGCCGATGTTGTTCTTGAACGAGCCCAACGGCTGGCAGAGACTGTTCCCGGTGCCATTGCAACATCGGATTGGCATGAAATATTGAAACGCGACGATGTGGATATCGTAATCGTCTCAACTTTTAATAATATTTTGGCCGAAGTAACTGTTGAAGCAGTGGAGTCAGGGAAGCATGTATTAGTAGAAAAGCCGGCTGCCCGTAATGCGCGAGAATTGGAACCAGTTTTTAAGGCAGTTCAAAGTACAGGGAAAAAGGTACGAGTAGGATTTAACCACCGATATCACCCAGCACTTCTAAAGGCCCGAGAATTATTCGAGTCCGGCGTTTTAGGAGAACTCATGTTTGTACGTGGCCGCTACGGGCATGGGGGACGCATCGGATATGAAAAGGAATGGCGCGCAAATCCTGTGTTATCTGGCGGAGGCGAGCTAATTGACCAGGGCCTTCATCTTATTGATTTAGCCCGTTGGTTCCTCGGCGATTTCAGCGAGGTAAAAAGCTTTTCATACACCTATTTCTGGCAAATGCCGGTAGAAGACAATGCCTTCATGCTTCTGAGAACACCTCAGAATCAAACAGCCTTTTTACATGTGAGCTGCACCGAATGGAAGAATCTCTTCTCCTTCGAAATCTATGGTCGACATGCAAAGCTTCAGATTGAAGGTCTCGGAGGGAGTTATGGCACGGAAAGACTGACTTACTACAAGATGTTGCCACAGATGGGACCACCAGAGACAGCAATCTGGGAATACCCTATGGAGGACAATTCGTGGCAGATCGAGTTTGAGGAATTTCTGAAAGACATCGAATTAGGGCGCACTCCGGAGGCGAACCTTAAAGACGCTCTAGCAGCACTCAAAGTTGTTGAAAAGATTTATTCGGAGTCTGGTTATGATTATAACTCGTAGCCCACTACGCATTACATTGGGTGGAGGTGGGACCGATCTCCCCTCCTATTATCGCCAATTTGGTGGATTTTTAATTGCAGCGGCCATCGATAAATATGTTTACGTCACGGTCACGCGCCCCTTCGTTCCTGGTATCTACTTGAAATATTCCAAGCTTGAACATGTCGAATCCATAGAGGAGGTTCAACATCCGATCATCCGAGAGGCAATCCGGATGCTGGGGTTTAAGAACCCCCAGCTGGAGATTACGACCCTGGCGGATATTCCTGCAGGGACGGGTTTAGGATCATCAGGAAGCTTCACAACAGCCCTTTTGAAAGCATTGTATACCTATCGGCGCGACCTGATTCACCCAAACGAATTAGCCGACCTGGCGTGTGAGATAGAAATCAACCGACTCCAAGAACCTATCGGGAAACAGGACCAATACATCGCTGCCTATGGAGGCATTACTTGTTTTCACTTCCATCCGGATCAAAGAGTGGAAGCCTCTCCTCTTCAGTTTGGTCATAATGTGCTCATCGATTTAGAGGAAAATCTCCTCCTCTTTTTCACCGGTTTTGAACGGAGCGCAGGGAGTATTCTTGAGGATCAAAAAAAACGCACTGAGCAATCAGACAAAGAGATGCTGCAGAATCTACACTACGTCAAAGAGTTGGGGACTCGAAGCAAGAAAGCCCTCGAATCTGGAAATACCTCCCTCTTTGGTGAGTTAATGCATGAGCATTGGGAATATAAGAAACAGCGTACTGGTGGAATGAGCAATCACAAAATTGATGAGTGGTATGAATTGGGTCGAGCCAACGGAGCCATCGGTGGAAAACTCGTTGGGGCTGGAGGGGGTGGATTCCTCATGTTCTACACAGAAGACCCAAGGAGGCTACGCCAAGCGATGGTCCGTGAAGGATTAGAAGAAGTACGTTTCCGGTTTGATTTCGAAGGAACGAAGGTATTGATCGCATGACACTTTCTGTTGCCATTCTCGCTGGTGGCAAGGCTACACGTTTGAAGCCACTGACTGAAACTATTCCGAAATCTCTGGTTGAAATAGCCGGTAAACCCTTTGCCCTACATCAGATAGAGCTTCTTCGGAGTCATGGAATTACCGACATTGTGTTTTGTGTGGGACACATGGGAGAAAAAGTCAAAGCGACATTGGGAGACGGCTCCTTTTTTGGGGTCCATTTGAATTATGTCTTTGACGGACCGATTCTTCTGGGAACAGGCGGTGCCCTGCGCAAGGCTTTACCATTAGTGGGGAAGGCCTTTTTCGTATTGTACGGAGATTCTTATCTCGATTGCGATTATATGGCCATAGAACAGGTTTTCTGGGAAAGTGGCAGATTGGGGTTGATGACAGTCCTTCGAAACTGTAATCAGTGGGATCACAGTAATGTGTTGTTTAAGGAAGGACGTATTCAACGATATGATAAGAACCACCATACCCAAGACATGGAGCACATCGATTACGGGCTGGGGGTATTGCAGGCCAAGGTTTTCAACGCTTATGCAGAAGATATCCCGATAGATTTGGTTCAAATTTACCAAGATTTAATCGCTCAGGACCAGTTGGCTGCATTTGAAGTAACCCAACGGTTCTACGAAATAGGCTCACCTTCGGGGTTGGAACAAACCCGGCGATTCTTAGAGCAACGAAAGGGCGTAAAGAATGAAATACATACAACAATACCTGAATGAAGCGAATCGGATAATCGCAAAGCTCGATATGGGGGCCATTGAACGGATGGTGAGCTTACTGGTTGATGTTCGCATCGCAAATGGAAGGCTTTTTTTCTTGGGAGTGGGTGGAAGCGCGGCCAATTGTTCCCATGCAGTCAATGACTTCAGAAAGATCTGTAGGATTGAAGCCTATACACCGACAGACAATGTCTCTGAATTGACTGCCCGCACGAATGATAATGGTTGGGATTCTGTATTTGTTGATTGGCTAAAAGGTAGCAAACTTGGTCCAAAGGATGGTGTATTTGTCCTATCTGTGGGAGGAGGAAATTCAGAAAAGAATATCAGTGTGAATTTAATCCGTGCACTTGACTATACCAAGGAAGTGGGGGCAAAGATATTCGGTGTGGTTGGCCGTGACGGCGGTTTTACTGCAAAGGTGGCCGATGCCTGCATTGTAATCCCTACGGTAAATTCTGAAACCATCACCCCTCATACAGAGTCTTTTCAGTCAGTTGTCTGGCATTTGTTGGTATCGCATCCTGCCCTTAAAGTCTCAGAGATGAAATGGGAAAGCCTTAAATGAGAAAAAGGTTAAAGGTTATAAGTTATAGGTTATAAGTTACTGGTTTATAGGGGAAAAGTCGGGCGGGCATAAAGGACAAGAACATTTTAACATCGAAACGGAATGGTTAAAAAGAGGATTGGAATATTGACGGGCGGAGGGGATGTTCCTCCCTTAAACGCGGTTATTGCCTCTGCAAAGGAAGCTTCTCTGGAGCAGGGTATTGAGCTCTTTGGATTTATTGGAGGATGGTTGGGGGTTGTCGAGAATCAATATGTTAATCTATCAGAGATTCATATTAACCCTTTGATTGGAGGAACAATACTAAAGTCGTCAAGAGTGAAATTGGAAAAAATAACCGGTGGGATAGACCAAGTTTTGCAAAATATTAACAAGCTGGGCCTTGACGGCATAATTATAATTGGTGGAGAAGACACTCTGTCAAATTGCTTCAATCTGCTTGATATTCCTCAGGTCTTAATTTCTAAAACGATCGACAACGACGTTGGCATGATGAATCCAAGCAACGAAGCAATCCATTTGGAGTCCATTGTCAACTATTTTACTCTGGGATTTCCTACAGCGGCTAAGAAGATCTCATCCTTTGTAAGCCTCAAGGAGGGGCTGAGAACAACTGCCTATTCACACGAGCGTATTATGGTTGTTGAGTCCATGGGAATGCATGCAGGATGGCTTGCTTTATCGTCTTGCATGGGACATCCAGATTTGATAATTATACCAGAATTCCCTCTTGATTATGATAGGATCTTGAATATCATCTTAGAGAGATATGGAAAACAAAAGAACCTGATCATTGTTGTGGCAGAAGGAGCAAAGTTCGACAATGGCTCATATATCAGTGCCGATGAAAATGAAAAGGATGATTTTGGGCATCCAAGGTTTAAAGGTTCTGCTGACACGTTATCAAAGAAATTAAAAGAGGATCTAAAGAAGCATTTTGACACAAGGAATGTGAATGGAATTAATCCATCTTATCTTTACCGATCTGGAACGCCGTCGGCTCTGGATCTCCCGTGGGCTAATAAACTGGGTAGGGAAGCCGTAAATTTGCTGACAGAGGGACTCGAAAGACCAATTTTTTTGACAATAAAGAAGGAAGCAACAGGCTTTTCAACTGTGCCTTATCCTCTATCAAATATGAAAAGTATTGAAGAATTTCATCGTTTTGTTGATAAGAGATTTTATAATCCTGATGATTATTTAGTCACAGAAAAAGGGAAGAAGTATTTAGCAGAAATCGTGGAGGAGATTTCCGATGATGAATATGGTTTAATATAAAAAGGGGGAGGTCGTGAAAAAGATCGATGATCTAAAAGTAAAAATCTTTGCTGATGGAGCCGACAAAACAGGAATGCTGGAGATGTATGCCAGACCTTATATACAGGGATTCACTACAAATCCAACTTTGATGCGCAAAGCGGGGGTTACCGATTACCGTGCCTTTGCCAAAGATATCTTGGAGGCTATTCCTGACCGTCCGATTTCTTTTGAGGTTCTCTCGGATGAATTTACCGAAATGGAACGACAGGCCATGGAAATTGCGAGATGGGGGAACTGGGTGTATGTGAAAATTCCCATAACCAACACTCGTCGAGAACCTTCCTATGATTTGGTGAAGAGGCTTTCTCATGCTGGGGTCAAAATCAATGTCACTGCATTACTGAATTTAGCACAGGTTCGTGATGTAGCAGAATGTGTCGCTGGGGGAGCTCCATGCTACGTCTCCGTTTTTGCAGGCCGAGTAGCAGACACAGGCCTTGACCCCGTCCCCTTGATGGCCGCAGCAGTGGAACTCCTGCGGGTTACTCCCAATGCTGAGTTAATCTGGGCGAGCCCTAGAGAGTTGCTGAATATCTTCCAGGCCGATGGGATTGGCTGCCACATCATCACCGTGACCAATGATATCCTGAAGAAGCTTTCATTCGTTGGCTATGATTTAGATGATTACTCCCTTGATACGGTCCAAATGTTCTATAGCGATGCGTTGGCGGCAGGGTATAAATTGTGATCGCAATGAAACCCACATGAAGTGCCCAGTAATATGAGATATGGAAGTATGTTATAAAGTTTTTGTGTACGATGTTATTGATAAAATTAAAATTAAAAGTCCCCGGTTTGGTGTTGAACCGGAGGTTACAGCAAAAATTGCCCGGTTACGATTAAATGGCAAACGTATACGCATCTATGAATGCGGTGTTTCTTATGCTGGGCGAACCTATGAGGAAGGAAAAAAATAGGTTTAAAGGATGCGATATCGGCCATTATCCAAATTATCCGTTTCCGTATTATGGATTAAATTTCATGAAAGTCTCGGCAGTTTTTGAAGAAAATTGTTAGCAGCGCTATGGATTCAGGGTAAGGTGGAGATGCTGTTTCTTACCGATGTATCTACAAATTTTGACTATCTTGATGGTTATGACATCCGAGATTCTGGTTTATATCCGGATGATTGAGTGATGACTTATGGCTGAGGAAAAATGAGATGGAAAGTTATTGTATTAAAAAGTATGACTTGTTTAAAAATTGGGTCAGGCAAGCACGACAGTCTACCGCATTTAATGGTAAGAACGAAGCTGAACAAGAGAAGGAATTAAGTTATGTAGAGATTTTGACATCCGCTTTAATCATCTTGTTCTGTGTGTGCATATTCTTCTGGGAGCCGATTGTTTCTGGTGGCACAGTACTGCCGGCTGGTAATGTGTTCGTCCAACCTTTTTATCGTCCTTACGCACCCCAAGGATTTACCGGTCAACCCAATATTCTCTTGTTCGATCAATCACATCAACTTTATCCTATGCAGCATTTTGCCATGCAGTCTCTCCAAAACGGTAATTTGCCTCTTTGGAATCCACACATCTTCCTCGGGTCACCGATCTTAGGAACCACTCAAACAGCGCTGTTATATCCCATAAATCTCTTGGCAATTATTCTGTCTCCTATGATGGTCATACTCATGCGATCTATCTTTAATCTTTGGTTAGCTGGTTTTTCTATGTATTTATTGATGAGACGTCTTGGAGCTAAATCCGTTGGTGCTTTTACATCAGCCATTGCTTTCATGTTCTGCGGCTTTCTTGTCGTTTGGTTGGGACACCCCCATTCCAATTCAGCCATTTGGCTTCCTGCTATGATCCTCATGGCTGAATTGCTCGCCACATCACATTATAAAAGAGGTTTCTATGCCAGCATTAGTGGGTTCTTTATTTCCCTCTCTTTTTTGGGTGGTCATCTGGAAACCACATTCGAGATTACCGTGGCTTGGTTTTTATACCTCATGGTCAGAAGTTTCCAGATTGGTAGATGGCAATGGTTAATAAAGAATTTATGGATGGCAATTCTTTCCGTAGTTCTTGGTGTCGGTGCTGCTGCTGTCCAGGTCATTCCCTTTTTAGAATGGCTTGTGAATAGTGCAGAAATGTCAGAGCGGAGTGGTTTGCATTTTATTCCATTTGTTAGTGATTTCTGGCGTCGTTGTCTAACTCTGCCGGTATTGATAGTACCCAATCTATATTCTAATCCTTCTCAAACCAACCTTTACGCAAGTTACTTGCCATGGACAAACTTTAATGAGATGTCCATGTATGTCGGCATTATTCCTTTATTGTTAGGTTTCTTCGGTTTGGGGTTGAGCAAAAATGGAAATAAACATATTCCAATTTTTGCATGGGGCGCATTATTATTTTTGGCCCTGGCACTAAGACTGCCGTTCTTTGATTGGATAAATCAATTACCCATTTTTAATTTGTTCGCACAAGGGAGATACCGATTGATATTCGATTTCGGAATAGCTGTTGCTGCAGGGTTGACGCTGGATGCTTGGATGGGAAAATCTTATGATCCGATGCGTTGGCGAAAGTTATCCAGGATCTTGCTATTGTTAGGAGGTGTTATTTTAGCTATTCTACTGTCCATAGGTTTTATTTTACCTATAGTGGAAAAACCGATCATGGACTTGGGCAGGAGTTTAGTGAAAGAACAATATGCACAAATAAAAGTACATTCAAGATCTTTAGATGAAGTGTTATTAGTGGTTGATCGTGTCTATCAGGGCATGAAAAATCATTTTAGCTTAATGAACTGGAAATTGTATTTTCCCGGTCTGGTGGCTTGTCTGGGGGGGTTATGGATCATTATATGGCAGAGGGCATGGTTTGGCAAAACTGTTTTTAAATGTGGACTTATTTTTCTTATACTCATAGATCTATTTGTATTCGGGATAGGATATAATCCCTCTATCAGGCCTGAGTTGGTTTATCCTGATACCCCTGCGGTTAGTTTTCTCAAGGAGGATAAATCTATATTTCGTATTCTTCCGGTAAGTATGCAATGGATGTCCAATGGTCCTCTAGCCCATGGTTTAAGCGAGGTCGGTGGTTGTGAGTTGCCTACGAAATATTACCATAATTTTAGAAATGTTATTGCTGAGTCATATCCATTCCATGGTAAGGAGGGCTCAACTATGTTTATGGCCAAGAGCGCCAATTCAAGATTGATGGATTTGCTAAATGTAAAGTATATTGTAACGTCTAAGAAGATGGACGACTCGGTCCGTAAAGTTATTCAACTTGTCTGGCAAGAGAATAATATCCGTATATATAAGAATCATGTAACTATGCCTCGAGCGTTTTTTGTTAACCGCATCCGCAACTTGACAGATGATGCTATTTTAAAAGCACTTCGTGATCCATCATTCGATCCAACCGCAGAAGTTCTTTTGTCCTTGCCACCGCGGAAAGAAATCACTATGAGTACTGCTTTGCCAAGGGACCAGTATATAGAGATAACAAAATACGAGCCTGAGAGAGTACAGATTTCAGCGATTACCAGCGGCGATGGTATGCTCGTGATTTCAGATGCCTATTATCCAGGTTGGCATGCCTATAGGGATGGAGCGGAAGTGCCGCTCTATCGAGCCAATTATGTTATGCGTGCTGTAAGCCTTCCCAAGGGTCATCATGATATTGAATTTCGGTATGAGCCTTTATCGGTAATTATGGGATTTGCCATTAGTCTGACAACGATGATTCTTATGGGAATAATATCAATAGTTTCTTTCCGGAAATATAAAAAAGTTAGGGATAAATTAAACAAAAGAAGCAAAAATTTCGTTACTATTTAGATTTAGGAATTATTAGAAAACAAAATTAGACAGGGGTGGGAATAATGAAGATGTTATTTATTGAATTTAATATTGATTCAACCATAGGTATAAATCAAGGATTGATATCATTATCATCTGTATTAAAAGCTAATGATGTTGATGTGGATCTACTATTAATTAGTGATTTTGTTGACACACCATTCAATCTAGATCATATCAAAGAACATATTTTAAAAACAAAGCCAGATATTATTGGTATATCATTAATAGAAACACAATTAAAATTTGTTAAATTATTTTGTGAGGATGCAAAGAATTATTTTAATGGTAAAATAATATGTGGTGGACCATATGCTAGTATGGCTCCAGATGATACCATAAATATGAAAGGTGTAGATGTAGTCTGTATTGGTGAGGGTGAAGAAGCATTAGTGTCATTGTTATCTGATATTAACAAAACAGATATTAATAACCTATGGTTTAAATGTGGTGGCTCTATAATTAAAAACAAATTAAAACCATTTAGAGATATTAAAAACCTGCCGCCACCAGACTATGAATTGTACAATTTAAATACGTTAATCCCTTTAAAAAACAATCAGTTAGAAGTAATGGCAGGACGAGGATGTATGTATAAATGTACATACTGCATTAACACACCGTATATAGATCGCTATAAGAAAGATTGTAGTGGTCTTAAAACAAAAGAATACGTACGTTTTTTAGATGTTGATACCACCATTAATAATATCAAACAATTGAAGAATAGATACAATTTTAAAGAATTAGCATTTATAGATGATAGTTTTTTGACGTATCATAATTTCTTAGATGAGTTTTGTTATAAATATAAGAAAGAAATTGGATTACCATTTGTATGTAATGCTAATCCGTTAAGTCTAACAGATGATAAAGCTAAAAAGTTAAAGGATGCTGGCTGTGACACAATAAGGTTTGGTATTGAAAGTGGAAACGAAAGAATAAGAAGAGAAATATTGTGTAGACCAATGAATAATGGTGTGATAATAAATGTATTCAACATTACTAAGCGATACAATATTAAAACTAGCTCATATAATATGATAGGTTTACCTACAGAAACAAAAGAAGAAGTATTAGATACATTAAAATTAAATGCTATTATTAGACCTAACTTTATAAAGTTAATGACCTTTTATCCATTTAAAAACACGCCCATATATGACACATGTAATGATATGGGTTTGATTAATGTAAGGAAAAAGGAATCGTTAAATAATTATAATACAACATCATGCTTGAAATTTGTTAAAGAGCATATAATGTTTTTAGAAGATGTTCAACTAAACTTCGAAAAATATATAAATGATTATATGACGAACTCTAAATATAAGTATAATAAATATGCAAATGTTAGTTTAGCTAAATTAGAAATTGAAAAATAAAATATTTGGCGTACATATAGTGACTTGAATCACAAAACACGATTCTTGATGGCCCTCTCTTTTTTGGGGGGTCATATGGAAACCACATTTGAGATTACATTAGCCTGGTTTTTATATCTCATGGTAAGAAGTTTTCGGTAGACAAGATGGAATGTCTCTTGGTGAATGCAACAACCTCTGGTACATGTGGAGATTTCCTTTAGTTTTGAGAGACTAAAAAATAGTGGATTTCTTCACATGAAAGTTTACGAAATTTACTACAGAAAACAGGGGGAGAACATTAACTCTGCTGTTTCTATATATTGATTAATAACTTATACCTAATTAGAACTAATAAATTTTACAAAACTTAATTTACAAGCAGGAGCATTAGTATGAAAATAATTGAAATTAAAGCTCTTAGAATTCCGGAAATTAAGATTCTGAGGTTTGGTCGGTTTCCTGATAATAGAGGATATTTTGTAGAACCGTTCAGAGAAAGCGATTTCCGCTCCACAAATGGGATATCATCTAATTTCGACATTCTTCAATGTAACGAGAGCTATTCAAAACCGAGCGTAATAAGGGGTTTGCATTTTCAGTGGAATCCTTTTATGGGAAAGATTGTAAGGACTTTAACAGGCAGAATGGTTGATATGGTTGTGGATATACGTAAAGGCTCTCCGACTTTTGGAAAAGCTATCGCATACGATATGCCTGCAGACTTCTCAAAGGATTATGCTGAATGGATTTGGGTTCCACCGGGATTTGCTCATGGCAATTTCTTTACAAAGGAAAGCTCTATAGAGTACTTTTGCACAGGGGAACACAGCCCGAGCTGTGAAGCAGGGATATCTCCGCTTGCCACAGATATTGACTGGTCTCTTTGCGACGTATCATTGAAAAATGAGTTTGACACTTTTATTAAGAATGGACCGCTTATGAGCGATAAAGATAAAAACGGATTTTCCCTGAAATCCTGGGCTGCGGATGCAAGGTCGGACAATTTTGTATTCGGAAAAATGTAAGAGAGGATGATTATGAGACAGATTCAGGAAAATGAAATTCTGGTTACAGGAGCTAACGGCTTACTGGGAAAAACAATAAGAAGGTTGATGCCGGAGAGTGTTTACACGGATATCGACACACTGAATATTCTCGATTACCAGGCGTTGGAGAAATTCGTCATCAATACAAAGATACGAGCGGTGTTTCATATAGCAGCATTTACGTCGCCGCCGCTGATAGATAAAGATCCCATCAAGGCGCTGGATGTAAATATTGTCGGTACTGCTAATATTGTCAAGCTTTGCTCGAAACACGGGCTCAGAGTTATATATGTCTGCACAGATTATGTGTTCAAAGGAGATAAGGGCAACTACACTGAAGAGGATCCGATGTTCCCGGTAAACAAATACGCGTGGTCAAAGCTCGGCGGTGAATGTGCGGTCAGAATGTATGACGATTCGCTTATAATGCGCACATCTTTTGGCCCCGATGTATTTCCGTATGAAAAGGCTTTCGTAGATCAATGGACGAGCCGCGAAAGGGTGAGTGTTATAGCAGAGAAAATGGTCAAACTTATTAAATCAGATGCCACGGGTGTTGTTCATGTGGGAGGACAGCGGCGTACGGTGTATGATTATGCAAAGAGCCTTGACCCGTCTAAGAATATCAAAGAGCTTAAGACAACTGAAATCAATTTTAAAGTACCGAAAGATACATCGTTAAATTGTGAAAAGTACGATAAGATTCTAAAAGGAGGATATTGACCGTGAAAATCTTGATAGCTGGTGGTGCTGGGTATATCGGTTCGGCATTATTACCTTCGTTAATAGAGCGCGGATACAAAGTTGAGGTAATTGATCTTTTCTGGTTTGGCGACTATTTACCAAAAGATGTTAAGAGAATAAAGAAAAATCTTTTTGATTGCAAGAAGGAGGATTTTGAAGGGTATGATCAGGTAATATTTCTTGCAGGGATTTCTAATGATCCCATGGCAGAGTTCAACCCCATGAAGAACTTTGTTTATAACGGAGCATTGCCATCATACCTTGCATTTGAGGCCAAGAAAGCAGGCGTTAAGCGGTTTATTTATGCGTCCAGCTGCTCTGTTTACGGTTATACGGTAAACCAGTTTTATGATGAAGATGCACCGGTTACATGCGAATATCCTTATGGAATATCTAAGCTTCAGGGGGAACGCGGAGTCCTTCAAATGAAGGATAGCGAATTCTCAGTCATAGCTTTAAGACAAGGCACCGTCTGCGGATATAGCCCAAGAATGAGAATGGATTTGATTGTAAATACCATGTTTAAAACTGCAATGCAGGATGGTAAAATTGTAATAAATAATCCTTCAATCTGGAGGCCTATATACGATATTAGAGATGCGGTTATGGGCTTTTTACGCTCTGTACAGGCACACCAATCTATTAGCGGTGTTTTTAACGTATCGTCCGGAAACTACACAGTCGGGCAGGTTGGCGACATGGTCAAGAAAGAGGTAGAAGTCCTTACAGGTAAAAAAATTGCTATAGATATGAAAAATATTGAAGATTTCAGGAACTATAAAGTATCGATTGAAAAAGCAAAGACTCATCTGGGTTTTCAACCCCAGTATTCAATTGAAGAAACCATTAGAGACCTTTTTAACCATAAAGATGAAATATCTGATTTTGATAATGAGAATTACTACAATATTCAAGTGTTCAAGAAACTCGAAGTATAATATATGAAAGTAAGCGTTACCATAGTAAATACAAACAACAGAGAAGTAACTCTTTCTTGCCTGGAATCTATTTACAAAAACACGACCGGTATAGAGTTTGAGGTTGTTTTAGTAGATAATAACTCCACTGATGGAAGCACAGAGGCTGTAAAAAACAAGTTTCCTCAGGTTAGGCTTATTGAAAGCAAGCAGAAGAATGGTTTTACTGTTAATCATAATATGGCCATTAAACAGGCAAAAGGCGAACATGTTTTTATACTTAATGATGATACTGTCCTTAAGAACAATGTTCTGAAAATATTATCTGATTTTTTAAACACCCACCCGGATGCAGGAGCTGTAACCTGTAAACTGCTGAACCCTGACGGAACCTACCAAATAACCTCAATTAGAGGTGAACAGGATCTGCTAAGCTTCACTTATATAAAAACCGGTTTAGCAACAATATTTTCAAGAAGCAAAACATGGGGCCGCCCATTTATGGCGCATCTTGATAGAGAAAAGGTTCAAGATATAAAAGTCTATTCAGGTGCGGCTGCCATGATAAGAAGGGAAGTTCTGGAAAAAACAGGGCTTATGGATGAGCAGATGTTTCTTGGCCCTGACGATTGGGACATGAGCTACAGAATCAGAAAAGCAGGGTGGAAAATATACTATATTCCTGAAGCCAGGATATTGCATTGTGGGGGAAGCACAGTAAATAAAAATATGCCGTTTAGGGTTGTGGAATTACACAAATCGATATTTCGTTTCTATTTAAAACACTATGGCAGATATTTAACATTATATATAAGGCTCATAGTAATAATATCTGCTCTGGCTCATATAGCCTTGAATCTATTGAAGTATATTTTGCAAATAAAAAAAGCAGAATCAAGGATTTTGGTAAAAACTTATTTTGAGGTATTTAAAGTAAGTATTGCATACCCAATCAATCTTCCGAAAATAACTTAGGTGTCCTATGTCAAAGTATAATGATAATGAGATTTTATTGCGAAAAGTAACAGGTAAGCAATTCTAATGATACAGAATGAATGCTTCCCACTAAATCGTGAGGTCAGTTTAAATATCTGGCTAGCGAAAATGTTGACCGATAAAAGAGTGACCACCAAAGTTTAGAATGAAAAGTCAATATATATTGTCATTGGGGTATATCCGTTGTGTAGGGCGAGTTTATAGAGCGTCGGTGTTAATCAGCTGGTATATTTATCCTATTGAACGACATACCCTATGGGGAAAGTAGTGCTATTCATGAACATTCAAAATCATAATCAGCAGCGTTGTACCAAACTTTCGAGCACTTTCTTTCCTGCAAGTTATAATGTCAATAAATTCTTTTTCACTATACTTTATTCACTATGCCTTTCACTATCGTTGATCGGGTTTATTTGTGACATTAATCCCCTAATTAAAGTAAGCGTTTTAGTTAGTCTGGTTGCTTTCCTCTTATTAAGCACCAGAGTTAGTCGATGTTATGTTCCGATATACATATATGCAGGATTTCTTGCAATATCTTTTCTTGTTTCATCGCTTTTTGTAGGGCGAACAGATGGATTGCTGATTACTCCTATTCATTTTATTCCATTTGGTATCGCAGCTGCCATGATTCTGGTCAGAGGATATGTCTATAGTTGGGGCGGATATATAGTATTTTATAGCTTAGCTGGCTATTTTTTCATATTAATGCTTGCTGGTGTTGGCGCAGAGTCCGCTTTAGGAAAAACCAGTTTTAATGGCATCTCGATGGTTATGTTAACCGCCTGTATATCGCTGTATATTATATTGGGGATGGAGAAACAAAAAATTGATTTAAAACCGGCATTTGTTAATGTGGTCATTTCAATCTGGGGTATCGGTCTTTCCGGAATCATTTCAAGTTTTGTAATTTTACTTGGTCTTTTGTTTGTCAGGATTCGATTTAAACCAAAATATTTATATATTCTTATCATTTCTTCAATCTTTTTTTATTTATATTGGAATGTTTTGTTAGAGCTTGGCATGAAGTATTCTTTTTTTCAGAATGCGATTATTCATTTTTTAAAGGGATTAGAGGGAGCGGAGGGTTTAGAGACTTCTCCACGTTGGGCTTTGTGGACGAACTATTTCAATAATTTAGATATATTCCGGGTAATATTCGGTGTTAATGTAGAAACAGATCCATTTCCTACAGAAATAAATCACTTATTTAATTATCATAATTCATTTATTCAGCTTCATGTACAAACTGGCATTATGGGTTTAATTACCATGGCGTTAATCATTATTGCCCTTTTTAAGTTTTATTGGACAAATAAAGTTTATTTCGTTTTATTGTTGGCTTTAATCTTGCGGAGTATGACCGATTCTGTATTCTTTTTTAATCGATTCGATTTCATTCCTCTTTTCTTTATCTTTTATTTTCTAAAACGAGAGAACTTTGCACAACCACCCCAAAAGTTGACCATCCCCCAGGCTAGCTCTTAGGGAGTCCCTTGGGTCCATTGCCGCAGAAGATTCCTCCCGGATGTTTTGAGTGAATGAATCCGGCTGAAAATGGACGAAATAAATTTTTATAATTTACAATAAATATATAATATTCCTTCATAAATAACCATAAAGTACAGAAAATATCTGATCACTATGACATGCCCAATAAAAAACAAACTCAAATGTAGGTTATAACCATGAAAATGCGAGAGAACGTGTTTATTACGGGAGGTACGGGATTCATTGGAAAATGTATCGTAAATAAACTGTTGGAATGTGAAAACTTAAATCTTTCTATTCTATCGAGAAATAATTACAACAATGGGCATAAACTCCAATATATCAAGGGGAATATATTAGATTTTGAATGTGTTGAACATGTGATAAAGAATGCAGATTATGTAATTCATTTGGCTGGAAATAAAAATAACCCTAATTCTTATTATCAAACAAATGTTGAAGGAACCAGAAATGTCATAAAAGCATGTAGTGCAAATCAAAAATTGAAAAAGCTTCTTTATTTAAGCAGTGTCGGAGTTATTGGAAAAACTAAAGATAGTATTATAGATGAAAATAGTTATTGTAATCCACAAAATGATTATGAAATATCGAAATATAAAGCCGAGCTTTTAGTACAGGAATACTCAAAAAAAGTAAAGGGCAGAGTAATTATTCTTAGACCGACAAATGTGTTTGGCGAAAATGACCCAGATTTGCATCTCTTGAACCTGTTGAGGAGCATTATTAACCATCGTTTCTATGTTGTCGGCAGTGATGTATCAAGATATTATTTAAACTATTTATATGTCAGGGAAATTAGTGAATTAGTCCCCAGTCTGCTTGAGGCGAAAACAAAAAATGATCTTTACATTTTAAATACGCCAACCCGACTTTATGATTTTATCATGATAATCAAAGAAATACTAAAAGATAAAACACCGTTAAGGCATTTACCGTACTGGCCTGTTTGGCTTATAGCTCGCTGTTTTGATTTTATTCCTCAAAAAATCATGAGACATCAACCAATTAATACAAATAAATTAAGCGAATTAACAAACGTAAGACATTATTCTTCTTCATTATTATCAGCAGATTTAGAATGGGAACCTAAATTTAAGATGGAAGAGGCACTTTTAAATGTAATAGCCTACTATCAAAATAAGTTGATGATATGAAAAAAATATTATTCGCTATTGGCTATTCAACTGAACTTGGAGGTGCTCAAAAAGTATTTATAACAACCATCAAAGAATTGTCAAAAATGGATTGCCAAATCACTGTAATTTTACCTGATGCAACTTTGGCATCTTTCTTAAAATCGCATGATATAAAAATATATATCGTTGATTTTCATTCCATAAAATGCCTAATCGCCATACATAAAATATTAAAAGAGAATGATTTCGATGTGATCAATACTTATCTCCCCAAATGTAGTTTGCTTGTTTCATTAGTTAATCTACTCCATCGCATACCTATCTGCTGTACTTTGCTCAATGCAATTATACATGAGAAGTTAAATGGATTTCAAAAGGGTATTTATCCTCTTCTATATTTTATTTTATCTAGGATGTGTGACGGGTTTATTGTTAATTCAGAGAACAACAAACAGCATTTTATGAAAACAAGCAGAATAGGTGGCAACATTATAAAGGTCATATACTCCGGTATTGAAATGGATGAATTTATAAATGTCCCGGAAGTAGCAAAAATAAAAGGTAAACTTGTTTTAGGTTATGTTGGACGGTTATCTCCTGAAAAAGGTCCTTACTATTTATTAAAAGCTCTTACTTATTTAAATGATATTGATTATGAATGCTTAATAGTTGGCGATGGACCAATTAGGTCTGAATTGGAGAATTACGTAGAGGCGAATAAACTCAAAGGGAAAGTAATATTTTTGGGCTATCAAGATAAAATTGCTAATATTATAAATAAGATGGATGTAGTGGTCGTTCCTTCGCTAAATGAAACATTCGGATTGACTATCATTGAAACGTTTGCTTTGAAGAAGACGGTAATCGCATCTAATGTAGGTGGAATTCCAGAAGTAGTTACGCATGGAGAGACAGGTTTCCTTTTTCCGGCAAGAGATTCCCTGGCCTTATCCGAGTGGATACTTTACATTTATAATAATAAAGAAAAGATTAAAGAAATGAGTATAAATGCTTATAAATATGTTTCACAAAACTTTACCAGCTCAATTATGGCAGAAAATACGTTTAACTATCTTACTTCATTAATGTAAGGGCGATATCTCAAAAACTGGGGAGCGAAATATTTTGCTTTAATTTAATTGACTAACGGACCCCTATGCCTTGAAAGTATTGATGTTGAATCCCCCGTTTCTTCCTAAATTTTCGAGATTTTCCAGAAGTCCCGCTGTGACCAAGAGCGGAACAATCTATTACCCGATCTGGCATGCCTACGCTACGGGTGTGCTTGAAAAAGAGGGCCATGATGTTAAGCTCGTTGATGCGCCCGCGGATGGCTTATCAAGAGAGGCATGTTTTAAAATCGCAACAGCATTTCAACCGGAGATGGTTGTTGTGTACACATCGACGCCAAGCATATATAATGATATTGAAATTGCTGGTAGTATTAAGGATTTATTGACAAAGAGTTTTATTGTATTAACTGGTCCACATGTTTCGGCTCTGCCAATAGAGTCGCTGAAGATTGATGAGAGAATAGATGCTATCGCACGTCGTGAATACGATATGACTTTAGTAGAACTATCATCGTTCCTTACGTCAAGAAATAGACTAAAAACAGTTAATGGCATTACGTTTCGTCGTAATGAAGAAATAGTATCAACTCCTGATAGAGAATTTATTGAAAACCTTGACTCTCTTCCATTTGTTTCCGCGGTTTATAAAAAACACCTGACAATTGAAAATTACTTTTATGCACACTGCCGATATCCGACGGTGTCAATATTCACTAGTCGTGGCTGTTACGGGAAATGTAATTATTGTGTATATCCAGAACAGATGTTTGGTAGAAGACAACGGCAGAGAAGTCCTGAAAATATTGTTGAAGAGTTTAAATACATAGAAAAGCAGCTTCCTCAGGTTAAGGAAGTGCTTATTGATGATGATACATTTTCGTTTAAACAGGAACACACAAAAAGATTTTGTGAATTGATGATTGAAAAACAGATAAAACTTCCATGGACAGTTGAATGCCGCGCGAATCTTAAGTATGAAACAATGGTAATGATGAAGAAAGCCGGCTGTAGATTAATAGTAATAGGTCTTGAGAGCGCTGATAATACGATACTAAAAAATGTAAATAAAGGCATAACGATTGATAGAATGAGAAAATTTGTTGAGGACGCAAAAAGAGCCAACATAATGATCCATTCTTGTTTTATGGCAGGCAATCAAGGTGAAACAAAAGAGACATTAATGAAGTCACTATGTTTTGCTCAGGAAATTAACGCAGATACATTCCAATTTTTTCCTTTAATGGTATACCCTGGTACTGAAGCTTATGAATGGGCTAAAAAAAATGGATATCTCCTTACTGAAGACTACAGCAAGTGGTTAACTGATGAAGGATTGCACAATTGTGTAGTAAGCACACCGGAATTAAGTGCAAATGAATTAGTTTCTTTTTGTGACTATGCGAGGAGAAGATATTATTTAAGTCCAAGATATCTAATGTATAAATCTCTTCAGATGATAAAAAATCCCAAAGAAATTAAAAAGACATTTAAATCTGCAAAAACATTTATAAAATATCTCTTCAAGAAGAAACTTATAACGAAATGAAGATAATTTATTGGCTTATTTTTGGAATTATTATTTACGCATATATCGGCTACCCAATAGTGTTATATCTATTGAGCAAGCTATTTGAATTGAAAAATAAAAAAGAGGTAAATGAATATAATAAATGGCCTAAAGTCGATTTGTTAATAGCGGCATACAATGAGGGAAAAGGCATAAGTGCGAAAATTGAAAATTGTCTAATGCTTGATTATCCCAAAGATCTTTTGCATATATGGATAGCGTCTGATGGTTCTTCGGATAACACGAATAAGATTGTAAAAACATATGCGGAAGCGCATGAAAATATACATTTGTTGGAATTTCCACGAACTGGTAAATCCGGTATTTTAAATAAAGCGATGGAATCGGTAAAAAGTGAGATAGTAGTATTTTCAGATGCAAATACTGAATACTCGACTGACGCCGTAAAAAGACTTGTCAAGCATTTTGAAGATCCAGATGTAGGTTGTGTGAGTGGTAGATTAATTTATGGAAACCCTGGAGAAACCATAAGTGGAAAAGGCGAAAGTCTTTATTGGAAATACGAAACTTCACTAAAAAAGATGGAGAGCAAACTCGGGTATGTTGCGGGTGCAAATGGTGCCATATATGCCGTAAGAAGAGACCTATTCGAACCTTTCCCCCCTCGTACAATTAATGATGATTTTACATTATCAATGAAAATCGTCATGAATGGTTTTAAAAGCGTATATGATAAAAATGCAATAGTCTATGAAGACGTTGCTCCCACAATGGAATCTGAATTTAAACGACATGTGAGAGATGGCGCTGGACATTATATTGCTGTCGTTCATTTACTTGGTTTATTAAACCCGTTTTTGGGCTTGCGATCTTTTATTTATTGGTCCCATAGGATATTTCGTTGGATGGTCCCCTTTTTGCTGATTTTTCTTTTTGTGGTGAACATTTCTCTTTTAGATGAGTTGCTTTATAAATATCTCTTCATTTTGCAGTGTATTTTCTATTTATCTGCCATAATTGGGTGGGTAGGTATTAAGAAAGCAAAAATGCCTTTTTTTATTTATGTTCCATTTTATTTCTGTAATTTGAATTCGGCACTATTTTTAGGTTTTTTAAGAGCCGTCGCTAATGTACAAAAAACGACTTGGGAACGAACCGAGAGGACACCTTAATATTTGTAAATTGAAGCGAATTATTGATTTCTGTGTTTCGTTTTGTTTAGTTGGGATCTTTTTGTTTCCCATCCTGCTTATTGCCATTCTGATCAGACTTACTTCCAGGGGGCCTGCGTTGTACTGGTCCGATAGGGTGGGGGAGGGCAACAAGATTTTTAAGATGCCGAAATTCAGAACGATGCGGATAGATACACCCGCGGTTGCGACGCACCTAATGAAAAATCCCGATGAATATCTGACACCGATAGGTTCTTTTCTGAGAAAATCAAGCCTGGATGAACTACCGCAATTGTGGAGTGTTCTGAAGGGGGATATGAGTTTTGTGGGTCCCCGGCCTGCGTTGTTCAATCAAGATGACCTGATTGCTTTGCGGACGGAAAAAGGTGTTCATCGATTAATTCCGGGGATTACCGGTTGGGCACAGGTAAATGGCAGGGACGATATTCCGATTCCTTTGAAAGTAAAATATGATGAATATTATATGAAAAATAAATCATTCTTTACGGATCTTAAAATATTATATATGACCGTCTTAAAGGTAGTAAAAACAGAAGGAGTTAGGCACTAATTAAAGTGGAACTATGAGAAATATAATTAAAAAAAGAAATTTTTGGATCATCTTAGGTATTGATTTTTTTCTTCTCTGCCTGGCTTATTTCTTATCTTATTTGATTCGATTTGAGGGGAAAATACCCCCTGAAGCAATTTTAAACATCAAGCATACGATCTGGCTCATTATCCCGTTCAAACTCTTGGTCTTTTTTAATTTCAAGCTTTATAAAGGAATGTGGCGATATACTAGTATCAATGATCTATTAAACCTCATTAAAGCCACTTTCGTTAGTTCAACTGTAATTATTTTGGCCATTCTATATTTCCATCGATTTGTGGGTTATCCCAGAAGTGTTTTTATCATCGATGCATTTCTGACATTGTTCTTCATCGGGGGTATCCGTCTCTTCATTCGTCTCATACATCAAACAGCCACATCAAATATCGTGAATACGAGGCGATTCCCTTTTTTCCAGAATATGAAAAAGGGACTGAAACGGCTGCTAATCATAGGGGCCGGAGATGCTGGGGAGAAGATCTTGAGGGAACTTCATGGTAACCCTCGGCTTAAATACGATGTGGTGGGATTTTTGGATGATGATCCTAAAAAGCATGGAATGCAAATCCATGGGGTGCCAGTGCATGGCTATATCGATCAACTGTTGGACCTGATTAGTAAGCATGAGGTGGATGAACTTCTGATTGCGATCGCCTCCGCCACCCGGAAAGAGATGCGCCGAATCGTAGATCTCTGTAAGGAAACGAGTCTTAAGTATAGAATTATCCCCGGCATGGGTGAATTGATTGACGGAAGGTTAACCGTTAAGGCCATTCGGGAGGTGGCTTATGAGGATCTCATGGGCCGAGAGCCCGTTCAATTAGAAATGGAAAAAATCGGTGGATATCTTAAAGATAAAACGATTCTCGTTACTGGGGCCGGAGGGTCTATTGGTGCAGAACTATGCCGACAGGTTGCCCGATTCTTTCCCAAAAACCTCATCCTCTTCGATCGGACTGAAAACAATCTTTATGAAATTGAGATGGAACTACAGGGGGATTTCCCTTATCTTCATTACGTACCTGTTTTGGGTAATGTGCTGCACCAGTCGGTTTTAAAGAGAGTTTTTTTGAAATACCGACCTGATGTGGTTTTCCACGCAGCCGCCTACAAGCATGTTCCCATCATGGAGCTTAATCCATGGGAGACCATATTCACCAATATTAAAGGAACACATAGTCTTCTTGAAGTAGTTAGGGAATTCGGAGTCGATCGCTTCGTTTTGGTCTCTACGGATAAGGCCGTGCGGCCATCAAATGTCATGGGGGCTTCGAAAAGGGTCGCCGAACTTCTTACCCAATGCTACAGTAAAAGCTTTAATCCAACCCGATTCATGTCGGTGCGATTTGGGAACGTGATCGGGAGCTCTGGAAGTGTCATTCCGTTGTTTAAAAGGCAGATAGAGAGAGGAGGCCCTGTTACCGTCACCCATCCAGAGGTTACCCGATACTTTATGACTATCCCTGAGGCATCTCAGCTCATTCTCCAAGCTGGTTCAATGGGAGAAGGCGGAGAGATCTTTATTTTGGATATGGGATCACCTATAAAGATCCTTGATCTGGCACGGGATCTCATCCGACTCTCTGGCTTTGAGCCAGATGAAGATATAGAGATTAAGTTCATTGGCCTTCGTCCTGGAGAAAAGCTTTATGAAGAACTCATCACCGAAGGGGAAGGGATTTTCCCCACCGGCCATGAAAAAATATCCGTCCTTCGTAAAGCACCATGTGATCTTAACTGGCTAAAAGCCAAGATCGACGAATTGACAGTGCTGGCGGGAAGACAGGATGCTATGGGCATTAAGAGGAAATTTAAGGAGATTTTACCGGAGTATGAACCATACAACCTCCCCGAAGAAAAATGAAGGTAAGAAAATATGAAGATGGGAAGATTTGAAGATATGAAGGGAAGAGGATGGGAAGATAAGAAGTTGAGAAGTTAAGAAGATATGAAAAACAAGAAGATAAAAAGTTATGAAGTTGTGAGGATTAGATGGAAAGGCAACTAATACATGAAGTTGTGAAGTTTAGAAGATGAGAAGTTGAAATGGAAAGGAAGAAGACGCTAAAACACTATAGGGATTTGGAGGTATATCAAAAGGCATTTGGAGCTGCGATGCGTATTTACCAGATTACAAAGAGCTTTCCTGTTGAAGAAAAATATTCTCTTGTAGATCAGATTAGGAGGTCTTCAAGAGCAGTTTGCGCTAATCTTGCAGAGGCGTGGCGTAAGAGAAAGTACGCAGCAGTATTTAAGAACAAATTGACGGATTCAATGCAGGAGGCATCTGAGACACAGAGTTGGTTAGAGTTCTCTTTGGCCTGCAATTATATTGGAAAGGCATTATTTGACGAACTTGACAATGAGTATGAAGGAATCATATCAATGATCAATGCGATGGAGAAAAATGCCGACAAGTTCTGTTTTTAATGTTAACTCAACTTCATATCTTCCTAATTTCTAAATTTCATATTTTATTGTTGGAAATTTGACTACATTTTTCAGTCAATTTTTGCAATTCTGGTCAAACGAAATGTGCCACTATTCTGATAGAGGACCGATGGGTAGGTTTGAAGGATGTTTTTACTGAAAAAAATAGTAGCTCCCCTATTTTTTCCTGTAACACTTATCCTCGTAATATTCCTTTTGGGATTATTTCTTCTCTCATTGACTCGAAGGCAAAAGACTGGGAAAATTGTTGTTTTAATCGGTATCATATTCCTTTGCGTTTTAAGCTTTGACGTTTTTCCAGATATGCTTCTCCGACCCTT
>Ga0299912_10000221_pt1 | contig 57718 bp, 49 predicted proteins | sample RVTome_2_FD_207667 | JGI IMG/M metagenome (GOLD analysis project Ga0299912, IMG submission 207667) | Soil microbial communities from uranium-contaminated site in the Upper Colorado River Basin, Wyoming, United States - RVT95D214 (version 2) ... | reverse complement strand
TTTCAAGATTGGGGGGGAAGAAGGACATCCGAGTAGATGTGCGAGTATTGGTAGCGACGAATAGAAACATGGAAGAGAGTGTCAAGAATGGTCAATTCCGTGAAGATCTTTATTATCGGCTGAATGTTGTCAATATTACTATTCCCCCCTTGAGAGATAGGAGGGAGGAGATCCCAATTTTTGTTGAGTATTTTGTAGAAAAATTTAGCAAGAAATACCAAAAAAAGATAACTTCCTTATCTGATAAAATGATGAAGGCTCTTTCCCAGTACCATTGGTTAGGAAATGTGCGGGAGTTGGAGAATGTGATCCAACGGCTTGTTGTCCTGGGGAATGAAAAAGCAGTCATTGAGGAATTGACTCCTGTGACCGAGGGAGATTCTATCACTGAAAGCAAGAAAAAGATGGTCCCGGCTAAAAAGGGCTGGCCTTCCTTGAAGGAGGTTCATCAGGAAGCCATTAGAAAAGCAGAGTCTGAAATTATCCTTAAAGCTTTAGAGATGACAAATTGGAACCGTAAAAAGGCAGCCGATATATTAAATATTAGTTATAAAGCCCTTCTCTATAAAATTAAGGAAACCGGCCTCAATAAACGATTTATTCCCCAAACATCCTAAGGTTTAACCCCTGTTATAAAATTTGCGGGAAATGAACGATCAAAAAATCGGAACGGATCTTAATTTGTCATGAAGGATTTCATTTTGGGTGGAATAAAGTGAAATGAATTTGAAAAAAGAGAATCAAATTTCTATTTTTTTGAGAATGGATAAAAGTGGAATAGATTTTCCACTTTATCCAAGTTTTTTCCACTTCTTTCCCCCTTTCTTTCGAAAGGGTTAAAAAATAATTGTCAACAGAATCAAGAGAAATCTGTTCATTTTCAAGTGATTAGTCGATATGTAAAAAAAAAAATTTCATTGGCATATAGATTGCTTTTTCCTGAATTATCATGAAGGACATTTACCAAATCGTTTTCTCTAATAGTTCTAAGATGAATAAAATTAAGTCGATCGTTGATGAAATCGCCAAGACCGATATTACGGTTTTGATCAAGGGTGAGAGCGGAACAGGGAAAGGACTACTGGCTCAGGCCATTCATTCAAATTCTCAACGGAAGGAAAAACCTTTTGTTAAGGTGAATTGTGCAGCAATTCCCAAGGGACTTCTTGAAAGTGAACTCTTTGGGTTTGAAAAAGGTGCCTTTACAGGAGCCTATTTAGAAAAACCGGGGAAGTTCGAATTGGCCAATGGTGGGACTATATTGTTGAACGATATCGGTGAAATAGACATTTCCATTCAGGCAAAACTTTTGCAAGTCCTTCAAGATGGAATGTTTTCTCGTTTAGGGGGGGATGGAGATGTCAAGGTGAATACCCGTGTGATTGCTACCACGAAAGATCATTTAGAAAAAACAATCATGGAAGGGCATTTCCGTGAAGACCTATTTTTCAGGATCAATGTAATCAATATCACCGTTCCAGCTTTACGTGATCGTAAAGAGCAAATCCTTCCTCTTTCCCAATACTATTTCGATTTTTACAAAAAAAAATATGGAAGAGAAGCCTCGCCATTTTCATCAACAATGATCAGTGCTTTTAAAGAATACGCTTGGCCCGGGAACATCCGGGAATTGGAAAATATGATTAAACGGATTGTCCTATTTGGTGAAGAAGATACGCTCCTGCATAGCCTTTCCGGTAAAAGATTGGACGGTGGAAATCATATTGAATCCGATGGAAATTTGTTACCCGACCCCTCCGTAGAAAATAAATCTTTCAACTTGAAAGAAATTTCGAAAAAAGCGGCTGAAGTTGCGGAAAAAGAGATTATTCAAAACACGTTACAAGAGACGCATTGGAACCGGAAAAAGGCGGCTAAATTACTTCATGTGAGCTATAAGGCATTGCTGTATAAGATTCAGAAATACCGTTTAGATGATCGGAGAGGATATCGAACGATTGAAGAAGAGGCCGGTTGAGAAATTCAAATAAAAATAATATAATTTCAAAAATAGGTGACGAATAGGAGTATGGGGGAAAGATGAGAATGGAAAATGGGGGGGGTAAGTTCCAAAATGGGTCAGAGGAGACATTCGGAAGAATTCTGAATCGAGATTTATTCCTTTTTCTTTTAAGCCTCGAGGTGAAGCGTGCACGACGTTATCAGAATTTTCTCTGCCTGATGCTCCTAAAAATAAAGCAATTTTTACAAGAGGGTGATGGAGGCGGCTTGCAGGTTTGCAACCAGACATTGAGCAATCTATTAGCGGAGGAGATACGTGAAAGTGACATAATTGGTTCTCTTGAATTAAATAAATTAGCGGTCCTTCTTCCTTATGCGGATTCGAAAGCGGGAGCTTCAGTCAAATCGCGATTTGAAGATACTCTGAAATATTATGATTTTAAAAGCAAAGGCTTTGAAATCATGATTGATCAAGTCTGTTTTCCTGTTAATGGTAGCGATACTTTGGAACTTGTTAAAAAAGCACTGGGTGGAGAATCTGCATAAGTTCATTATCTATATGTAAAGTCTGCCCACCACGGGCAGGCCCTCTTAACCAGACATTAAAAAGCAAGGAGTGATAAGATGAGAAAATTATTGAATATCGGAATGATGGGACTTTTGGTTCTTTTGATATCCTTCAATAGTGCCTACCCTCAGGCGGATAAGGAGATTCTTTCAAAAAAAGAAGCCCAGGCAGAAGTCACTGCCGATAGCGACCAATATGTCATTGGATCTGAAGACATCCTTTACATCCATGTCTGGAAAGAAGAGTCTTTAACAAGAACCATTCCGGTTAGGATGGACGGAAAGATCTCCCTTCCATTGATCCAAGAGATCAAAGCCGCCGGGCTCACTCCTCTCCAATTAAAGGAAGTTCTGACGACAAGGTTTAAGGAATTTATCGAGAACCCAATCGTTTCAGTAACAGTCATGGAGGCAAACAGCTGCAAGGTGTATCTCATGGGTCAGGTTAGAAATCCAGGTGTTTACCGTCTTCGGAGCGAAACCGCCATCGTCCAGATCATTCCCTTGGCGGGTGGATTTACGGATTGGGCAAATCAGAAAAAGATCTTGATCATCCGGAAAGAAGACGGAAAGGAGAAGCGAATTAAGGTTAATTATAAAAAAATTATGGCCGGGAAAGACCCGAGTTCAAATATCATTCTAAAAGCAGGCGATACGATTATTATTCCGTAAATAACAAAAATGGTTCAGTGCAAAGTCCCGAATGGGATATCATGGAATGAAAGGGGAGACTATGAAAAGTGAGAAAATTTTCAAAGTACTGAGAAAAGCCTGGATGAACTGGACATTCATTACACTATTTTTTATCGGGATTCCTTCCTTTGTCCATGCGGATATCAGTGATATGCTATCAAACTTCTACCCCTATATTACGGCTGAAGAAGAATACAGCACCAATATTTTACTAAGCCCCCATGCCTACAAATTAGACGATTGGATTACCCGTGTTATCCCAGGATTGAAATATTCCACATTACAGGCGGGGAAATATGGGATTGATCTGGATGTTAGTGGGGGATATACCTATTACGCAAAAAATCACGATTTCAGTTATTGGAGTCCCAAAGGGAACCTTAACGCCTGGTATGCAGTGACCCCCAAGCTGACTTTCCGGGTCATGGATTATTTAATTCGTTCGGATGCAATAAGAGAGAGTCGATACGATACCCTGTACGATACCGAAGGACAGTACATTGGCGACACCCAACCAAATCAATATCTTCTTTCTACGCAGAGAGGGGTCCATGCGATCTATCTCCGAAACGTCGTTGAGCCATCGGTAACTTATCGTTTTGGAAGAGAAAACCTTATCTCCCTCCTTTACCGAAACAACAACTATAATAACAAGAGGGATGATTTGTTTGAGGACAGCGCAGAACATACGATCAACCCAAGGCTCGACTACTGGTTTGATGTTAGAAACGGTATAACACTCGAAGGTCTCCTTACTTACGGGTATTTTGATGTTTCTGAAGATCTAGTGAGCTATGAGGGGAGGGGTCGTTATACTTTCCGTTTTACTCCGAAGCTCTCGTTGTTCGGAGAATATACCTATATAGCGATGGATTTTAATAATCCTGGTGTTGATTATAATATTCATAAACCGGGCCTGGGTATCGAATATAAATTCAGTCCGACACTGACCGGTACGGTCCTAGGAGGTTATTACTGGGAAATCCCAGATAATGAAGAAGAAGGTGCAAAAGCAAAGGGCCCCCATTTCACCTTGAGACTTATAGAGAGAGGACGAAAGACGACTTATACCCTTATAGGGGAGGGAGGATATGTCCAGAATTATTTTACATCTGAGAATTTGGGGTTTAACAAATACTACAGGGCATATGGGACCATCAACCATATGTTAACGGAGAGGTTGAGTGTCCGCGCCACCGGGTCCATGGATAGACCCAAGTATAGTGACGGTCGGAAAGACTGGATCTGGGATGGGCGGATAAGTGCCTCCTATTTGCTCTTTCAATGGGTGACTGTTGGATTGGAGGGTGGTCACAGAGAGGCTCATTCAAACGTTGATGGTGTGGGTTACAGCGAGTATAGTGGATTATTTAGAATAACACTAGCCAAGCCGGGTTACCAGCAGGGTATTCCGACGAGGGGCAGATCGACTTTTTAACAACCCATATCATTGAGGAAGAGGAATGCTAAGTACCCCGGCTTTCACGCCATGGTCCTTCCATTCTTAGTATTTAGAAAGGAGTAAAAACCAAAATGGTCAATTCTGAAAAAGTTTTTAATATTGAGAACTATTTGAAAATGGGTCTGAGGAGGAAATGGTACATCATCATAGCATTTACACTATGTATGTTTATTTCTCTTGGCGTGTATAAATTTCTACCCAAGGAATATAGAGCGAAAACCGTCATCCTTGTCCGAGTTCAAAAGGTCGCAGAGAACTATGTTCCGTCAACCATAGTCGAACCTGTGGCCTCCCGGTTAAGCACGATTAGCCAGGAAATTCTTAGTCGTACCAGGTTGGAAAGAATTATTAAAGAATTCAATCTTTATCCGGATAAGATAAACAAAAAAACGGCGGAAGAGATTGTAGATTTAATGAAGGAAAAGATCGATATTAAGGTCCGGCAGCCAGATGCCTTTTCAATCTCCTTTGAGGGAAGAGAACCCGAAACTGTGATGAACGTAACAAATAAATTGGCCTCGATGTTCATCGAAGAAAATCTGAAATTTAGGGAGTCACGAGTAGAAGGAACTTCCCAGTTTATTGGCAGGGAACTGCAGGCCGTAGAGTCATCCCTAAAAAAGAAAGACGAGATACTCCGACGATATAAAGAAAAAAATATGGGAAAATTGCCACAGCAACTTGACGCAAACCTAAGACTCCTCGACCGATTACAGGAACAATATAGAACAACAAGTGAGAATCTCAGAGCTGCAGAAGATAGATTGGTGTTCCTCCAGGGTCAGATAGAAGAGAAAATGGGTGTGCAGTCCGAAAGAAAGCAGTCTTCGACAACCTCATCCGCAAAGAGAAGGCTTGTTCAAAGAGAGTTGGGCCTTGAAGATCCATTAGTGACACAGTTAAATGCCCTGAAGAGAAACCTGGCAGATGCCGAAGCCAAATATACAGGAAACCATCCTGACGTGGTCGATCTGAGAAGAAAGATAGCAAACCTTGTATCCAAAATGAAGAAACAGGAAGGGGAGAGAGAAAAAAGTCTCAAAGACCTCAAAGAGCCCTCGGGGGAAATGGTTGCAGATAGTAACTCAGATATACTTTCAACTGAGTCAGATCTTGCCAACGAACGGCTTATCTTCCAGTATAAGGCGCAGTATACAGATACCCAGGCAGAAATAAGGCGGTTCAGAGGAGAAGTAGAAAGCTTAAAGGAGGAAATAGCAATCTATCGCAAAAGAATTGAAGACACGCCTAAAAAGGAACAAGAAATGGGCAATCTTACCAGAGATTACGACCTCCTAAAAAGTCAGTTTCAATCCCTCACGGATAAGAAATATGCATCTCAAATGGCTGAAAATCTTGAACGGAAGCAGCAGAGTGAACAATTCATGGTCTTAGATCCGGCTCGTTTTCCTGAAAAACCCTTTAAGCCAAAACTTATCATTGTTTTGGGCATGGGGGCTATGTTGGGACTTGCGATAGGGTTGGGCTTAGCCTGGTTTCGAGAATCCATGGATCGATCCTTTTACGAACTGTCAGATTTGGAAACTTATTTAGGATTACCAGTGCTGGCTTCCATACCGAATCTGGAAGAAGAAAAGAAAGCAGCCTAACGACCACAAAAGCACGCAAAGCGCAGAGCGCATGGCGCATAGCGTAAGAAAGAATATAGAGAAGAATAATGGCGAAATTTAGATTTCAGGATTTGAAGATCTGGCAATTGGCAATAGAAATCGCAAGCGATCTTTTTGATGTGTCAGATGAATTGGAACAAAGGAAGTTATACCGGTTTGCGGATCAACTTAGAGGGGCTGGAATGTCCATGTCAAACAATATAGCTGAAGGTTCAGGATCTTCCTCTAAAAAGGAGTTCAAACAATTCTTGAACGTGGCTCGAAGATCTACTTTTGAGAACGCCAACATTTTAATTTTGCTAAAGGGGAAAGATCTAATCACAGAAGGATGTTTAGAAAGGTTTTTAGATAAACTCGATCACCTTTGTAGACAGATTACAAATTTTCAAAGCTCATTAACGTAAGTAACGGTTTGCGCTATGCGCTCTGCGCTTTGCGCTATGCGGGCATTTGAAGATGTACGAAACTTATTACGGCTTAAGAGAAAATCCTTTTAGTGTGACCCCAAACCCCGAATATATCTATCTGGGGGAGCACCATCGAGAAGCCCTGGCGCAGTTGCTTTATGGGGTGAGGGAGAAAAAAGGGTTTATCGTCATTACCGGGGAAGTGGGCACTGGGAAAACAACCCTGATCCGCTATCTTCTTGATAAATTGGATGGCAATGGTCGCACCAAGACAGCCTTCCTATTTAACCCAAAATTGGCTGTAAACGATTTCATTCAATACATATTGAAAGACCTGGGAATAAGGGTTCAGGGACAAACGAAGGGTGAACATCTTCATAACCTGCATCGATACTTGCTCAAGGCTTACCACAGGGATGAAAGAGTGATTTTAATCGTAGACGAAGCCCAGGGTTTGAAACCGGAGCTGCTTGAAGAGATCAGGTTGCTCTCAAACCTCGAGACATCAAGATCGAAGTTACTCCAAATCGTCTTGCTCGGGCAACCAGAATTTGATAAAACCCTTTCCCAGCCCGAATTTCGTCAGCTCAGGCAGAGGATTAATTTACGATATCATTTGGTACCTCTTTCCGAGAAAGAGACAAAAGAGTATATCGGGAAGAGATTAAGAATTGCAGGCGCAAAGGAGCCCATTTTTACGGAGAAGGGAATTAAGGAAATTTATTTGAAATCTGGAGGGATTCCCAGATTAATTAACATCTTATGTGACAATGCATTATTAGATGGATATGCCTTGGACCATAGGATGGTTGATGAGAAGTCTGTAAGAGGGGTTGCTAAGGATCTAAATCTAAATAAAAAGCCTCGGAGAATTTGGTTCTGGTTTGTTCTCAACCTATGGATTGCTGCCTGCGCTCTATTGTTCGTTTACTTGAAGAAAAGCGGTTATCTGTTGACCCTTTATAAGGAAGTTTTTCGAGGTTTCCAATATATTAAAGAGATTTTAAACAAGGGAGTTTCAGCATTTTCAAATTTTCTTTAAATAAAAACACGATAGGAGCATAACATGAGTCGAATTTATCGCGCCCTTGAAAAGGCAGAAGAAGAAAAAAGGCAGGAGGTAAAAGAAGAACCCTCTCTTAAGGTATTTGAAGAGAAAAGTCTTCTGAAGAAGGAACCACCTACATTGAAATTTCCTGAGGAGAAGGTGGAGAAGTGGGAGCTTCCTCCAGAAGAAGAAGCTCCTGTATTGATTGCTCCACCCAATTCTATTGGAGAAGAAGAATTCCGTAAACTGAAAACTCAGATTTTTCTTCGTTCACCGAATCCTCCTCACTTGATTCTTGTTACGAGTACGGCGCCCGAAGAGGGAAAAACAATGGTGGCTGTAAATTTATCGAGAGCCATTTCACGGGAAATTCACAAAAATGCCATACTCATTGATGGAGACCTCCGGAAGCCGGGTATTCATATTGAAAAAAATCAGAACGCAAAGGGCCTCTCAAATTTTCTTTCAGACGGGACTCCCTTATCAGAGATTATGATCAATTCTGAGATAGAAAACCTCCGGGTCATCATGGCAGGGCCTTCAACTCCTAAATCCTCAGAGCTCATTGGATCAAAAAGAATGGCAGAACTTCTGAAATCCCTGAGAGAATTTGGAGATAACACTTATATTGTTATTGATTCCCCACCTATCATGTCAACTTCTGAGCCGGCCTTGCTCTCCAAAATGGCAGATGGGATCATCCTGGTGATAAGATCTGGCCGTACGCCGAGGGAATCCATCCAAAGAGCAATCAAGTGCATTGATCACCAGAAGATTATCGGAGTTGTTTTTAATCGAATAGATTTAAAACCGTCTGGTTATTATTCGGAGTATTATCGCTACTATCAACACTATAAGAAAAAAAGTTAAATCGTCCCTTACCCCTTACGACCGGCGGTCTTTACAGTAAATAACGCTATGCGCTATGCACTCTGCACTATGCGAGGTTTTGTAAATGGAAAACTGGTATGTGATACAAACTAAACCAAAGAAGGAAGCAGAAGCGGAATCATACCTCTCAACAAAAGGGGTTGAAATCTTTAACCCTCTTATGGAAACCTTTGCATTAAGAAATGGAAGGATGAACAAAGAGTTAAAGCCGCTTTTCGTAGGATATATATTTGGAAAATTCGATCTTGATCAAAATTATCCTTTGGTTAGATGGGCGAGGGGAGTTAAAAAAATACTGGGTTTTGGGGAATTGCCCACCCCAATTTCTGAAGAAGTGGTGGAGATAATCAAAGAAAGAACAGATACTCAGGGTATTGTGAGAATCAGGCATCATTTTAAAGCCAATGATGTAATTAGGATTAAAGCAGGCCCTCTAAGGGATCTGTTGGGTATCTTTGAAAGATGGATTTCTGATAGCGAGCGGGCAAGGATTCTTTTAAATCTAATTGGGTATCAACCAGCCGTGGAGATTCATTATTCGATGATAGAAAAGGTAGCGTAGAAAGCACTACGGTGTCAAGGTGCTGCAGTTAAAGAGGGTAAGGGGAGGGTTTCGACAAGCAATCGGAAAAGGAGTTCAGTAAATTATTAAATTATGCCTCCGCTTCAACTTCAGAAGCCAGAGCCATCTCTATATAGTCTTAGATCAAAAATGTATTTTAGCTGGGGATTTCCCGGACAGTTATAACCAAGCAAGAAAGACCAAAAGTTTGATAAATGGTTTCATTGCATATTTAAAGGGTAAGAAGTAGTTTTAAGCGTTGACCAAAGCACGGCAGCGCAGCAGCACTTACCCTATAACCCACATCATGTGGCCAAAACAATCCAACATCGAAACTTTTTTGTCGGAAATACACCAAATCCGAAACGGCGGGAGCCTGCATTGGGTTTGTTCGGTTCATAGAGTTATTGGGTTTCTTGTGTTCCGTAGATTCAGTAACCCAATATACCCATTGATTTTTAAAGGGCAACGGAGGCATCCATGGTTATCAAAGCTTGTTTAACATGTAAATATCATACCATTAGATTGGAAGGGGAGGAACAGACAAGTCATTGTGAAAGAGAGAATTGTTGGTCCCGCTTCTCCAAGTGCGTTACCATGAAAGCTCTCGAAAAGTTTTTGAAAGAAGAATCCTCTCGACATGACCAACCCTTATCCGCCTTTTAATATGTCTATATAACCCATCCAAAGGAGGCCGAACTTGCCAGACTATTCATACACCCCAACAGGTGAAAAATTTCCATTACCGGAGCCAGAAGACTATATTAAAGAGTTTGAACGTTTACAAGAAGTAGTAAGGAGCCAGCGTGCCTTAGGTCGGGAGATCGTTTTAGTAATGGGATTGGGGTTTGTCGGGGCTGTTATGGCAGCGGTGGTTGCTGACGCAAAAAATGTAAAGGGCAATTCTGCAAAATTTGTTATTGGGATGCAGCGACCCAGTCCTCGGAGTTATTGGAAGACACCTTTGCTCAACCGTGGAATATCACCGGTCAGTTCAGAGGATCCTGAGGTTCCATTGATGATCAACCGCTGCGTGAATGAAAAAAAGACACTGATTGCTACGTACACATACGATGCGCTCAAACTCGCAGATGTTGTGGTAGTTGATGTGCAGTGTGACTATCTTAAACAGTCGCTTGGCAATGTGCGGGATGGTCGGGCAGACATGGATGCATTAGAAGAATCTCTGGAGATCATAGGACAACACATCAATCCAGAGACGTTGGTTTTGATTGAAACGACCGTGGCTCCGGGTACAACAGAACAGGTGGCCTACCCAATTATAAAGAAGATGTTTCGGAAACGTGGTATTCAAACTGATCCGCTCCTGGCTCATAGTTTTGAGAGAGTGATGCCTGGTAAAAATTATGTGTCGAGCATCCGCGATTTCTGGAGGGTATGCAGTGGAGTAAATGAAGAATCCACACAGAGAGTTGTCAAGTTCTTGAGCGAAGTGCTGAACACGGAGAAGTATCCATTGACAGTACTCGACAGACCTATTGAGTCCGAGACAACAAAAATCGTTGAGAATAGTTTTCGGGCGACCATGCTTGCTTTTCTTGACGAGTGGAGCCTTTTTGCAGAACAGAATGGTGTGGATTTAATCAAGGTGATTAACGCCATCAAGGTGCGACCTACACATAGTAACATCATATTTCCAGGACCTGGCATCGGTGGTTATTGCCTTCCGAAAGACGGGGGCTTAGGGCTTTGGGCATACCGACACATCCACGGGTTTGAGGAAAATATTTTCAAGATGACACCACTTGCGATCGACATCAATGATACCAGATCACTTCATGTGGCACAGCTTACCCGTGACGCACTCCGGAACATGGGACGACCTATTGCCTCTGCAGAGATTCTGGTGCTGGGAGCTTCTTATAGGGAAGATGTAGGAGATACAAGATATAGCGGCTCTGAGTTGATTGTTAGGCGGTTGACAGAAATGGGAGCGGAATTAAGGGTCCATGATCCTTATGTGCTACACTGGTGGGAGTTTGAAAAACAGGATGAGTATCCTGCAGCCTCACATAGCTTGAAGAGATTTTTCCGTGGACAGGAAAGGTTGAAGGACCTGCGAATTGAGCAAAATCTTGAAAAGGCGCTATATGGAATAGATGCACTTATACTTGCCGTTAGTCACAAACATTACTTGAATCTTGATCCGGATGAATTAGTGAAAAGCGCTGGCGGGCCAATCGCTGTTATTGACTGTTTTGGCATCCTCAACGATGAAAAAATTAAACGGTACTTTGAACTTGGATGTGAGGTTAAAGGTTTGGGCCGTGGGCATGTGAAACGGATCAAGGATCAAGTAAAAGAAAGAAGAGAGCAAATGCTTCTCAACATACCGATGCAGCATGCAGATCGAAAAAGGTAACATGACATCCTGCAGCACAGCATCATTGCAGCGCCTCAATAACTTATTAACCCATTAACTAAATGCCTCAATTACTCAATGACGTTTATGCCGTGATCCTCGCAGGGGGATCTGGGACCCGTTTCTGGCCCTTAAGTCGTGAAGCCTGTCCCAAGCAGATGCTGCAAATTGTGGGAGAAGACACACTTCTTCGGCAGACCGTCAAGCGAATCAATGGTTTGGTTCCCCCGGAGAATATCTGGCTTGTCACAACTGAAGACATGGCTTTAGATATTCGTTTCCATTTGGAATCATTCGGAGAATTAGCAAAAAGGTTTAAGTTTATCAAAGAACCTATAGGGAGAAACACAGCTCCAGCAATCGGTTTGGCTGCTATTTATCTCAATCATTTATTTCCTCAATCAGTGATGATTGTGATGCCTTCTGATCATGCCATTCCCGACAGAGAAAAATTCTTAAGTGACCTTGAACCCGCAATCCAAGGGGCGAGGGAAGATCATCTTGTCACTTTTGGAATTAAACCCAGCCGTCCCGAAACGGGTTATGGATACATCAAAGTTGAGAACACTTCAAATATTGGAAGAAAAGGTCTTTGCAAGGTTGAATGCTTTGTTGAAAAACCTGACTTTGAAACTGCAAAGAAGTACCTTTCTGCCGGGAGCTATTACTGGAACTCTGGGATCTTCATCTGGAAGACCTCCAAAATCCTCTCCGAAATTGAAAAATATCTTCCTGACCTTTACAAAGGTTTAAAAGGAATCGAGTCACTTCTATTTGAACCCAATCAACCCAATAAACCCAACGAACTCTATTCTCATTTAGAACCCATTTCCATCGATTATGGCATTATGGAACGGAGTCAGGATGTGCTGATGGTTCCTGCCACTTTCCAGTGGTCTGATTTGGGGAGTTGGAGCGCTCTGGATGAAATCGTTGAGAAAGATGGGGCTGGAAATATCTTCAAGGGGAATGCCATTGACATTGGGAGCCAGAACTCAACCATCTATGCTGATAAAAGGGTTGTTGCCACGATTGGTCTAAAAGATATGGTGGTGGTTGATACTCCGGATGCGACGCTGATAACTCCCAAGGAGAGAGTCCAAGAAGTTAGAAAGATTGTGGAGACGTTGAAGCAAAATGGTCGAGAGGAGTATTTACTCCATAAGACCGTTGAAAGGCCTTGGGGGAATTATACGGTTTTGGAGAAGGGAGAGGGATATAAAATTAAAAGAGTTGTTCTTAAGCCAGGTGCAAAACTGAGTTTGCAGCTTCACAAAAAAAGAAGTGAGCACTGGATTGTGGTGACGGGAACAGCCAGAGTAACGAGGGAAGATGATAAATACTTGGTCCATACTAATGAAAGCACTTATATCCCTATTAACGTAAAACATCGCCTTGAAAACCCGGGGGAAACTCCTCTTCAGGTTATCGAAGTTCAGAACGGAGAATACCTCGAAGAAGATGATATCGAACGTTTTGATGATGATTATGGAAGGACTTAATGTTATCCCCAGCAACTTCATAACCTATTAACTCATATTCATTAGAAAACCATAAGATGAAGCCCTTGCGGTGATTGTGCCTCCTATCATTAACAGTGTGATTAAAAACAACCCAAAAGGATAAAGAGATATTTAAAAACCTCATCCAGATATTATTCTGTTCAATCATCATTTGTAGCCTCTCTTGCACTAAGAATACGGTAAATATACAGTCGTATATCCTTCGTGACAGGGTAATAGTACTGGATCGGGTATTAATGAAAAAAGCCCTCTATGTCTCATTTTCATTCAGTAGAAGTTTAAAACAACATGGAAATATGAATGTTCATGGGCTTCTTTTAAACAATGATAAAATAGTCTCTGAAACCTCTCTTAAGGCTTTTAACGAAAATAGCGGTAACCTCGTTTTTGACCTTCCGTACCAGATCCCAGATGGTCAGTATACAATAAGAATTGATGCTTTTGCCGGAAATGGAGAGCTAGCAGCATCTGGTTTTGTTAGTGTGGAAAGATTTGATCTTAAAGGGGTTTTCAATCCCGGAAGCAAAAATTCTGTACGCGTCTTTGAGGAAGTTCCGCCTCGCAGAGAGCCCGAAGGAGTTAAGCCAACAAGCGAGGATAAATACATTGGTTATATACTTTTTTCCCGATCTCCTCTTGAGTATGTTTTCCCTGAGAGTCGACCCCAAAAATCTGAAATCATCGATCATCTTGCTATTCGGGCCGTACGCAACGAATTCAGGGCCATTAACTTTTCGATCTATCCCATTCGAGACCTGGGAACGGTAAAAATATCGGTGACCGACTTACTGAATCCAAAAGGAACCATATCGAAAAATAATATTAGAGTTGCCCATGTTGAAATGGTTCAGGAGACCATCGGATTGCCAGGAGGGAAGTTCGAAAATTTACCCACACTCATCCGACCGGGGAATCAAGTCGACATTCAGGCAGGTAAGTGCCAAAGATTCTGGCTGACAATCAGAATAGATGATCACGTTCTTCCCGGAGTATATCAAGGCCACATAACATTGTCCCCTCAGCACGGGTTAGGAGCATCGCTTCCCCTCGAAATAACCGTTGCGCCTATATCTCTTGAGGACATTCCAGGTTTAGATTATTTCATGCTGATGACTTATGAGTTTACAGAGTTGGCCCTGCCGTGGAGTTTGGAAGAGAAAGAGAAAATCTATAAATCAGCTTGCAACATTCTCAAGGATTACAAAGAGCACGGGATGACGACCCTTTGTTTCCATTCGCCTTTTGTATTCCTCCTAAAAGAAGACGGGACGCCGAACCTTGAGGATATCTTTGCTGCTTTAAGAGCCGCAAGGGATGTCGGATTTAAGAGACCAATCATATGGTATATGGGGCATCTCATTCAGACATCTAAGCCTAAACATCCAGGGAACATCATGAGTTTTGATAAGGAAATTCATTTGCCGCGACTAAAATATATTGTGGAAACCGTATCTAAGTATGCAAAGGAGCATGGTTGCCCTGATGTTATCTTTTTACCGATTGATGAACCGGGTGATTCGTATCAGGACTTTCAAAATAAGCGTCAGGCTATCAACCCTCTTTTACTCAAAGCAATAAAAGACTTAGGTGCCCAAAATATGCTTACGAGCGGTTACGATAAACGATTCAAACCTGTTGATTTTTTATGCTCTGGCCAAATGAATAAAGAAGATTTAGATGAGGCACATAAAAGCGGTTCTGTTTACTGGTTATATAATAATGATGTGACTATAAAATGCCTCAATCCGGCTTATGCCAGGTATATTTATGGTTATTATACCTGGATGAATCGTGTGGATGGAATGTCATCTTGGACATTTCAAAATACCCAAAATGCAAGTGGCTTACCGACGAAAGCAGATGTTCCTGGTCGTGATATCTATCTTGCGTATCCAGATCCAAACGGGCCCCTTGCTACTGTAAAATGGGAAGCTATTAGGGAAGGGATTGACGATCATAAGCTCTTGTATCAATTATTAAAAAGGATACAGAGGCTAAAAGGAAAAGGAATCGATACTTCCAAGTACGAAGATTTTCTTCAGGAGATCAGTAAGAAAGTAGGGACCCCTGGCTGCCTAAAAGGAGAGGATGAGACGTGGAGTCCAATATTTTTCCAGAAGACGAGGGATCGTTTAATCTCGATGATTTTAGACGCAGAGGCAAAGATAACTCGAACTCCAAAATATAGGCTCCCTTCTGAGCATAGACTCTCACTGGGCGATGTATAATCGGAATTCGATATCCCCCCACCATATTCATGCTGTCATCCTCCCATCAAATAGCCCGATCCTGACCACTGTTGCCCCTATCCACTAAAGAGTATGATGTAATATACGAAAGGTGGTTGAGTGATGGTCAATAGTCAAAATTCTAAGCGGCCAATAAAGATTTCGAGAACAAACGCCCTTGTCGAGTTTGTAAAACAGGCTTTAGATCACCTTCGTTGTAAGCCCCTTCAAAGTCATTGGATTGTGGTGAGTTACAAAGCGGAGGTTTCTCAGCCAAAGGGTGACGTCGAGTATGAATTTAAGGAAGTTAAAGCAACAGATCATGAGGAGATTGACAAATTGACAGCGGTAGACGTATGGAAGGTCCCGAAATCGGTCACGCTAAAAAAACTAAGACAGGGGCATCACATCTATATTGCCAAGCATCAAGGCAGAATTGTGGCTTCCCATACAATCATCATGAGAGATAAGTTCCAGGACCCTGTCCTGATGCGTGAATTCAAGATGGCTTCCAACGAAGCCTTTCACTTGAGGGCATTCTGCGTACCGGAATTCCGGGGACGTGGAATATTTCCGGTTTTGGTGAAGTATTGTTTGAGAGATGCTGCAGTGAATTATGGCATAATAAATGGATTGGCCTTGGTTAAGATCGATAATCGAAATATGTTGCGATCTGTTATTCCTAAAGTTGAGGGGGTGTCTCGAGTCGGGCGTGCTGGGTTTATTGAGATCTTCGGCTTTAGGTTCCATTACCTTCTGGGGCGCGAAGCTTTCAAAGAGACACAGAAGCGCTTCTTCATACAAAACATGGTAGGAGTGCATCCAGTTTTCCAGGGGGTCACCCTGAAATTGGTGGGATAATTTCAACTCAAAGTTTATTCTATAAGGAAGAGATCCATGGAACTGCATGAAATTAAGGAAATTATAAGAAAAATAATTGATGACATCATCGCATCAAATGATGAGCCCGGTGCAAAGCCAATCGAATTTGGGGACGATGATTCCTTGATTGACGGAGGATATATCGAGTCCCTCGGTGCCGTTGCATTGGTCGAAGAATGTGTACAAAAATTTGACATCCTTATTCATCCTGCAGAGCTTTCATTGGAGAATTTTGATACCATCAACAGGATTTGTGAGTTCATACAGTCAAAGTTGATGGAGAATCAACAGTGGGCCTAATCCAGGAAATCAACCAGGTATTTCTTCAATATAAAGGGAAAGCTGCAGCCTCGCATTATGTTCCTCCTAACTCGCTGATCACGTTGACTTATGGTCAACTCGAGGAAAGGGTGAGAGAATTGGCCCAATATCTGTTGAAACAGGGGATGCAGCCCTGCGATTTAGTCATGTGCTATATGACGAAGTCGGTAGACCTTGTCGTGTCAATCTTAGCGATCATGTTGAATGGGGGGGTGTGTTGTTGTTTTTACTCCAAACAAAATCCGCAATATGCTCTAAAATTGTTTTCAATGGCTAATCCAAATTTCCTGATCCTTGAGGAAAACACATTGAGAAGTGTGAAGAGGCAAATGGAGAGGATTGAGCCAAACCATCCCTTCCCATCCTATGGGAGATACCCTGAGGCGGGAGGCACAGAAGGTTCGTTACAGAATCACAATAGGGCAATTTATGTTTTGAAATATCCGTCAACGGAAAGCGATAGGGGCAAAGGCTTTCAAGAAGTCGGTAGAAGCTCTGACGAGGCTTCGTGGTGCTTATTTACCTCTGGGTCGACAGGGTCCCCTAAGGGTGTCCTAATATCCGGGGAAGATCTGCTGCAAAGAGCTATGAACGAGATAGAAGATTATGAAATCACAGATCAAGACTGCCTGTTGAGCTTGCTTCCTTTTTCATTCGATGTGGGTTTAAATCAACTTCTCTCATGTTTTCTCTCGGGAGCCCATCTGGTCATTTTGAATTCATGGTTTCCAAAGGATATCCTGACGGCTGTAAGGTCACGAAACATCAATGGAATTTCGGGCGTCCCATCCATATGGGCGGAGGCGCTTGCTTATCCCAAAGGGCCTGATTTTGAACAAAACATTCGAACCTTAAGATACATTACTGTCTCAGGTGGGGATCTTAGCAAAAATCAGTTACTTCAACTGAGACAATACTTTAGAAATTTAAAGATTTTTAAAACCTATGGGCAAACCGAAACTTTTAGAAGCAGCATGCTCAAGCCTTTCGACTTTGAAAGGAAGATGACGTCGGTTGGCCACCCTATAAAAGGAACGGAAGTATTTGTCTTAAATGATAAGGGTGAAATCGTTCCTCCGAACACGGAGGGAGAAATCGTCCATTATGGCGTAGGGACAATGCTTGGTTATTTGAACGACTTGGAAGGAACAAGTGAAAAGTTGCGAAAGATGAAAGAGCCGGGTTCAGAAACGATGAAAGAGGGGAAATGGGTTTTTACAGGTGACCGGGGGAGAACGGATGAAGAAGGTTATCTTTATGTGGTGGGCCGTGAAGATGGAATGATTAAAACCTTAGGACATAGGGTTTATCCGAAGGAGATAGAAAGCTGCATTCTGGAGTACGAGCACGTTAAGAATGCAGCTGTCGTGGGAATCAAAGACGAACGTAAGGGGCAAATTATTATAGCAGAGGTTATTGGCAATGGAGCCCTGGATAAACAAAGGTTAATTGTCTTTTTGAAGGAACGATTACCGTATTACATGGTCCCCAGTGAAATAAATGTAGTTGAATATTTGCCAATGACAGAAAGTGGGAAGATAAAGTATACAACGATTAAGGAAAGATATGAAGAAAGAAGATTTCTACAGAATCATTCCTAAAGAAGACATCAAGAAGCTGGTCAAGGAGACAGAGCTTCCTACCTTTATCTATTTTAAGAAGATTGTAAAAAGTAAGTACGATGAATTGCTGGATTGCCTACCCAGGGGTTTTGAAATCCATTATGCCTTCAAGGCGAACCCAAATCAGGGTGTTCTCGGATTCATCCGATCACTGGGCGCCGGTGCTGATGTTGCATCCTTAGGTGAACTACGATTAGCTATGGAGACAGGGTATCCTATAGAGAAAATTGAATTTAGCGGCCCTGGTAAGACGATTGAAGAATTGTCATTGGCAATTGATCTTGGGATATCTTCCATTAATGTTGAGAGCATATCAGAAATCAAGAATATATTTAATCTCTGCCGAGTAAAAGGGAAACCTGCCAATCTGGGGATCCGACTTAATCCAAAGACGAAATCATCGTCTTCAGCGATGAAGATGGGCGGGGATACCCAATTTGGAATTATAGAAGATGATCTTGAAAAGGCAATCTCCCTTATTGAAGACGGTAAAGCGTATTTAAATTTCACTGGATTACATATGCATTTAGGCTCTCAATTTCACGAATCAGAAAAACTTATTTCCAATTTCAGACTTATTCTTGAAAAGGCAGATGAAATTGCAAACCTGTACAAAATTGAACTAAGAAAGATCAATTTCGGCGGGGGATGGGGAATTGACGTATTTGGTAATAGACAACCGCTCGATCTATCGCTTATCAAAAAGAATTTGTCAGAACTAATTACAGATTCAAAATATAGAGCTCATTTTGAAAATACTCGATTTGTCGTAGAGCCAGGGCGGTTTTTGGTAGCAGAATGTGGCATTTATGCCGTGAGAGTAATTTATAGGAAGAAAGGTTATAAGAGGGAATTTTTGGTAGTCGATGGAGGATTGCATCAAAACTTTTTGGCTGCCGGGGGCATTGGTCAAGTAATTCGCAGAAACCTTCAGGTAGATATTCATTCAAAAAATAATATAAGTAGTGAAACTAAAACATTTACCGTAACCGGGAGTTTGTGTGTTCCTGACGATATACTTGCTTCAGAGCTTGAGTTGGATTCAAATAGTAGCGAGGGAGATATTCTTCTTTTTTTTAATTCCGGAGCCTACGCCTTTTCAGCAAGCCCTCTTTCTTTTTTAAGCCATACTTTACCAAACGAAATATTAACATGATATCTATTAGGAATTGATGAAGTATTTTTAAAAGTATGTTATTTCAAACCTTCCCAAACTTGTAGAATGCGTTTTTTATGGTGAATAGTAATATGATGGATCATAGGCCGAGTGTAGGGATACAATTTTCGAGGCTGAGTTTTGAAGATATACCTTTGATTAGTAAACTCCTCATGTCTACTTGGCCCCAGAATTACGGTAAGGTAGGTTCACCCGTATTTTCAAAAGATTACCTTGAGTGGATTTTGGGGGGGTCTAATAAGAGTAAGAATGTTTTGGTAGGATGCAAGATAGATGACGAATTAGTTGCTTATCAAGCATTTCTTTTTCGGCGGGTGGCTTACAAAGGGTTAACTATGAACGGGTATCTCTGTACGCATGGTGCAATATCGTCCCGATTACCCGCAAACCTGAGATTTCATTGTGTTGTACAGATGTCTAAACAGCATGCTCTTTTTATGGAAAGCTCAGATTTCTATCAGCCAGAGGGTGATTTGGTTTATTCATTTTTTGACGAAGGAAAACAAGTTAAAGACGTCATAGATAAAATAATGAAGAAGAACTTCCACATAGAAAGACAAGCATATTCCATTTTTAGCCAATATATCATCTTGCCTAATCGACTCAAGGAATATTTACGGAAAGATTCTGTAAAAAAAACGTATTTTGAGGTGAGACCAGTTTTGCAAGGAGAATTTAGTGAGGTAACACAATTATTTAATCACGTACCAGATGAACTCTGCTTCACAATGCAAATGACAGAAGATGAGTTATGGCATCATTGCCTAGGGCATTCAGATCATCATACGTATGTTGTTGTGTATGATGGGGCTGTCGAAGCCTTCATCAATTTTTACCCTCTCGAAATCATCAAACAGGGAAATATCTACAAGTATATTGTTGTAGAATTTCTCATCACACGAGGACCTGATGAAGTTTATGTAGCTTCGCTCTTAGGAAAAGCATTAGACTTTGGGGAAAAGATTGGAGCAAAGGCTATCGTGCTTGAGAATACAACATATTTGGATCACAGCGTTTGTTGCAAAGTGGGGCTAGTGCCATCTTTTAGAAAAATGATTATGGCGGTAGCTTCTCGGGATCGTTTAATGGGATGCCTTGCAAGGTTTAGAGTCGATGTCAAGTAGTTAGGAAAGTAATATTACAGTTTGGAAGGGAAGATTTTATTTAATTTTAGTCAGTTTACGATTGTGCGAAAGAAACTTAAGAATTACTTGGATCAAGGCTGAGGTACCCCTATGCGGATTATTTTTGGATTGCTGAGATATTTGCGAATAAAGCTTCAAGAAATAAGCGAAAGCTTTAGGTATAACCCTTACACGATTGCTGAAAAGTTTCGAAAACAGGGGGCTAAGGTTGGAAATAATTGTTCGATTCAAATTGACTACCTAGCCTCCGAGCCCTATCTCGTGGAAATTGGGAACAATGTGGCGATCGCTCCAGGTGCAGCATTCATTACGCACGATGGTGCAAGCGTTATTTTTAGAGATGAATTTCCGGCCCTGAGGCATTTTGGGAAAATAATCATTGAAGACAATTGCTTCATCGGATCCGGTTCGATAATAACAGCGGGGGTGAGGGTCGGGAAGGGCTCCATTGTGGGTCCGATGTCAGTTGTTATTCGAGAGGTTAAACCAGGAAGTATGGTTATAGGGAATCCTGCCATTCAAGTATCGACGGTGGAGAAATATAAAGAACGATGTTTAAAAGAGTGGAAAAGGCAGGGCTTAGATAAATTTGACTGCTTGTTTGAAGGAAGGGATAAGTTTGAAGTGCAAGAGATCATGATGTCGAGAGAATTCAGGGAAAAGCTGAAGAACCATTTGCTGTCAATCGAGTTTAAAAAGACCGACCCCCAATGAGAATCATCATAAAATGGCGGCCTACCCAAGTGGTAAGGGAGCGGATTGCAACTCCGTTTTACCTGGTTCGACTCCAGGGGCCGCCTCCAATAAATTTTTATAAGATGACAATTAGTTTAAAATGGCGGCCTACCCAAGTGGTAAGGGAACGGATTGCAACTCCGTTTTACCTGGTTCGACTCCAGGGGCCGCCTCCAATAAATTTTTATGAAAGGAGTTATCTATGCTTTTAAACTCGGTTTTGGATACGGTGGGAAGTGCTCCTTTAATTCGATTAAAAAAGATGTCTTCCGGCAATGTATTTGTCAAAGCGGAACATTTAAATCCCGGCGGAAGTATTAAAGATCGTGTTGCAAAAAATATCATTGAATCAGCCGAAAGAGAGGGGAAACTCAAATCCGGGATGGTCATTATAGAAGCAACTTCTGGAAATACAGGAATTGGATTAAGCTTGGTGGGAAGGCAGAAAGGCTATAAAGTGGTCTGTGTAATGCCGGAAAATATGAGTGAAGAACGAAAGAAAATTATTTTGGCTTTTGGTGGAGAGATCGTCCTCAGTTCTGCTGAGGGGAGTCTTGCAGGATGTTTAAAGAAAATGGAGGAAATCATTCAAGCAGATCTGGAAAAATATTTTGTTGCCAATCAATTTGGAAATCCTCACAATCCAGAAATTCATTACCAGCAAACCGCTCCGGAAATCTGGGATGATTTAGGTGGAGAGATAGACATTTTTATAGCAGGAGTTGGAAGCGGGGGAACCCTCCAAGGAGTTGGGAAATTTTTAAAAGAAAAAAAGCCCGATGTAAAAATTGTAGCCGTTGAACCTAAGAATTGTTCAGCCTTGTTGGGTAGAGAGCCGGGCCTTCACCGAATTCAAGGAATTGGTGATGGTTTCATCCCCGATGTTTTGGATGTCAATCTTGTGGATATGGTGTTTACCGTTTCCGATGAGGAAGCCATTGAGACTACTCAAAGACTTTCGCATGAAGAGGGACTACTTGTTGGCACCTCTTCTGGTGCAAATGTGTTTGCTGCACTTCATATGGATAATGGAAGGAACAAAGTTGTGACCATATTACCAGACCGGGCGGAAAGATATTTCAGTACGGCCCTCCTTTAACCAAGATGAAGAAAAATGGCTCATGAAATGGAAAACGCAAAGGACCGTTTGAAGTTATTAAGCAATTTGATGTTTTGGAAAAGCAATAGGAAAGTAAGATTTAAACCAGGGGAGCGGGTTCGAATTTCATCGTACGAGAAAATAATGGAGACTCTCGATGAAAGGAACTGTTGTGAGGGCCTCATTTTTATGGACAGTATGGCGAAGTTTTGTGGTGGGGACTATGAGGTTCTGAGAGAGGTTAAATGGTTATACGATGAGAACAGTACGAAAATGCTCATGGGTAGGGATATTGTTGTGCTTAAGGACTTAGTTTGTGATGGAAAAGGAATATTAGGTGAGAAGGATTGTGACAGAAGTTGTCTATATTTTTGGAAAACAAAATGGCTGGAAAAAAAAGATAGAGTATCTTTGTCTAATGGTTAATGCATAAAACGATAGATGTAGTGGCTAAAACAACAGACAAAATGAGACTTGAACGAGGTAATTTAACATTAGTGGAAAAGAGAGAAGTAAGATACGTTTGTCAGTACACGACAATGACGGATATAGGAAGGGAGCTAAACCGTATCGAAAAATTCTATCAAATTTTGTTGAGAGCATATCCAGCTTTCCAACGTCGAATACGAAGGTGGCGTGATAAATTTCCCCAAAAGAGCGATAGAAGGTCGAATATGGAGATAATAATAAATGAATATCAACCTGATGATAGCTCAGGAGATAGATTGGAAATAGGTGATATGGTAAAAGTTCTATCTTATCCTCAAATTAAATCTACGCTAAATGATGAAGGGTGTTTCAAAGGGTTAAGCTTTCAGGAAAAGATGGAGAAGTATTGCAATAACACTTACAAAGTTTTGAAACTTCCCAAATATGTATTAGATCAGGGAGGAAGGAAAATAAATAAGTGCAAGGATGTTGTGATACTTCGTGGGCTTTACTGTAATGGTAAGGGTACGTTTGAGGAAGAGGGATGTGACCGGTGCTGTCTGCATTATTGGAAAACTGATTGGCTAAAAAAGGTGGTTTGATCACTTTTTGAAAAAGGACGATTAGGAAGAGATAATGCCTAAAATAAAAATCCTTAAGACTAAAGATGAATTGTACGGCTTAAAACAAGATTGGAGTGCATTACATTCAAAGAGCAAAAGTAATTCTATTTTTTCAACGTGGGAATGGATCAGTAATTATGAAAAGATCTTAATGAATAGTAATGAGGAATTAAATATAATATGTATATCCAACGAGGAAGAAAAACTCATAGCGATCGCCCCTTTTCTAATTAAGAAAGAGAGAAAATGTGGTCTGCAGTATCATGTTATTGAGCTCATAGGGAGTGACGAAAGGATAGCTGCAGATTATATGGATATTATCGTTGATCCAGAGTATCTGAAAGATGGGAAAAGCCTCTTGATGAATTATCTAACAAGGGGGGAAGACTTTAAATGGGACTTGATAAGATGGAGCGGAATACTCAATGATTCTAAGTGCTCGGACCTCTCGAAACAATTTAAGGATGAAGGTTATGAAGTTGTTCAAGAAGCAATGGGTATTTGCCCATATATCAAACTCCCAAAAACATGGGAAGAATATTTGGGCACGCTATCCAAGAAGAGCCGTTATAATATTAGGAAAAAAAGAAGAGACCTTGAAAAGGAGTGTAAAAATAGTGTTTTCTCTATTGTTAGCGACGAAGATTCTTTGCTAAAAGCCATGGAGTGGACATGTCAACTCCATCGAGGAAGAATGTTAATGAAAGGGATAGAGGGTTTTTCTACATCGTCTGAATTTTGGAGATTTCAAAAAGAAGTAGCAAAAGACTTCTTAGCAAGAGGATGGCTTCATCTTGGAGTTTTAGAAGTTGATGGCTCTCCGGTGGCATCTCAATATGGTTTCAAATTTTACAATAAGCTCTACCATTATCAGACAGGCTTCGATCCTAATTATGAGAAGCATAGTGTAGGATTGATCTCAACCGGGTTGATGATCGAGAGTGCCTTTAAAGAGAAACTTCAAGAATACGATTTTCTGAGAGGAGAGGAAGACTACAAGTATCATTGGAGTCAGGATGTGAAAACAATCTATTCTGCTTTGATTGCTAATAAAAACTTCAGAAGCCATTTTTATTTTAGAGCAGACAAATCTCTCAAGAAACTGAAGGCAAGATTAAAAATGCTTTTAGCGAAGCATACTGAAATCAAATAGTTTTGACGAGGATTCAATAATCTATTTTAAATAACGAATACCGTTATTGAATGTTATACATGAGCGATGGCTAGTGGGCTGCTGATTTTGAATAGGATTAAGAGGTCTATCATTTCAAGAATTTAGGAAAAAAGATTTATCCAGTGGGAAAGAGATTAACCTCAATGAGGATGAACGTTTTTCTGCCGTTGATTGTAGAATCCAGTCTGAAGATGCTTATCTGATATCCATCCATCCAAGATCTAAAGATCACTTAAATTTGGGCGTAGGAAAATGGACAGGAGTAAGGTCTCTTTTTTGTCCGGGGTAGGACTCGCACAAGCGAGATAAATCAGAGTTTAAGCTGTGCCTTCATGGTTAGATAGCGAGAAACGGGCCTAAATAAACTGATGGCAAAAAGAAAAGCAAGCGGTCGACGATCAAGAGATCTCTATAAAAGTAAGGGATTATTGCTATTGACGGATATTTTTGAGGGTATGGGTGGCTCTGAACGAAATATTACTCAGCTCCTTGAAGGTATCGACAAAAACAAGTTTAGGCTCTATGTAGCGCGTTTCGCACCCATTAAACTTGCAGCAGATATGAAAGATAAGGATTTTCCTATCATGGATTTAAATGGGGCTGGTATTTATACTATTTCTGGTTTAAGAAATCTTATTTTTTTGAAGAGATTCGTAAGCGAGAAGAAGATATCCCTTATCGTAACGTACCATGAGAGCTCTGACTTCTACGGCCTCGCTCTTTCTGTCATTTGCGATATTCCTGTCATCTCCAGCAGGAGGGACATGAGTTTTAAAACAAGACCACATCATAGGCTTGCCTATAGACTTGGGGGAAGATACTTTGACTCGATGGTAGCAGTATCCAATGCGGTTAAACAAGAAGTGGTAAGGCGGCGTTGGTTTCCTGAGGAAAGGATTTTCACCATTTACAATGGAATTAACACCGCCAATTATGGAAACGGACATAATGGCACAGACTTAAAGAGAAAGCTTGGAATTCAACCAGACTCTCCTGTGGTGGGGATGGTTGCAAACATACGCAAGATTAAAGGATACCACTATTTTCTTAACGCTTCCAGCATTATCCATAGGTATAATCGCAACGTCCAATTTCTGATGATTGGCAATGATTGGACACAGCCTGGGTTTACAATCACCGAACTCAAACGATATGGGGAGAAAATAGGGGTTTCCCAGAACCTTCATTTTCTTGGCGGAAGAGAGGATGTGGCAGATTTAATCTCCCTTTTTGACGTGGCTGTCCTTGCATCTTTAAGCGAAGGATTCTCCAATGTCATTTTGGAATATATGGCCTCGTCAAAACCGGTCGTCGCAACTGAGGTAGGGGGAAATCCGGAAATAGTCGTCCATGGCGAGACTGGATTATTAGTTCCTCCAGCAGACGCTCATGCACTTGCTAACGCGATCCTGTCCATCTTGGAAGATAGAGAAAGGGCATTAAGATTTGGTGTAGCTGGAAGAAAACGAGTTGAGGACAAGTTTGAGTTAGGGAAAATGATAAGGGAGTATGAGGACTTATTTGAAAGGGTCCTATCGACGGAGCGGAGCTAAGGGCAGTCCTTGTTCAGGAACAAGATGGCTATGAAACAAAGCAGTTATGCCTTAGGATCTAAATTAATAGCAAAGACAAAGATGCCGCAGTTGTTTCACAAGTGGGCGTATCGCGATGAACTCACGATCGTCATGTATCATGGAATCACCCAGTCTCCCCTCGCAGTCGCAGACTGGTGTTTTGTTGAGGAAAATTCTTTTAGTATGCAAATAGCGTATCTTAAGAAACATTTTGAAATCATTGCTCTATCAGAGGCTGTTGAGCGCCTGAGGAGCGGAGGGGTAAAGCATCCAACCGCTGTCATCACCTTTGACGACGGATATCAAAATAATTTTGATGTGGCATTCCCCATTTTATCCAAGGAAAAAATACCGGCTACTATTTTTCTCACCACAGGACTGATCGATACGAATGATACGGTGTGGCATTGCCGTCTCAATCTTGCACTATCGAGGACGCAAAGGCCTTGCATTGAGAGAAATGGTTTTCAGTTCAATCTTTCAACAGTAGACCTGAAGGCCAAAGCTTCAGCGGCCATTCAAGAGCGCTTGAAAGTGCTGCCCCCCTCACGGCTCATGGCAACCATGTGTGATATTATTTCAGAGTTGGATGGCGATCCGGATTGTTCCATAGGGAGTGGATCTCCTTACCGGATGCTCAACAAGAATGCGATCGCAGAAATGGTTGCTTCGGGGCTGGTTGAATTCGGCGCACACACCCATCAGCACCTTATTCTAAGCCGTCTTTCGGCAGCGGAACGATTCAACGAGATCAGGCGATCCATCGACGCAATCCGTGAACTCACGGGACATCCATGTAAGTATTTTGCTTATCCCAACGGGCGGATGCGAGATTACGACCCAGACAGTATTCAGCATCTTAAGGCTTGTGGCATTCAAATGGCCGTGACGACTATTTCGGGCCCAAATGATAGGATGACGCCTGTTATGGAGCTAAGGCGGTATGGAGTTGGCTCTGATCTATCGATGGAAGGATTTCAACTGATGGTGCATCATTTCATTTCAAAAGTTTACAGAATTAAAAATAGAAAGACAAAGACCAGTCTCTGTTAGTTTTGGCACGTGCATCGGGTGTCGAAGGAAATCAAACGATCGGGATTACAAAGCTCGGAATTCATAGAAGCTAAAATGTCACCCTTCAGGAAATTTATAAAACAGTTCAGTCATTTTTTTAGCGGGATGGTTATTGCACAACTTTTTGCTTTCGTCAGCTTTCCAATTCTTACCCGGGTGTTAACAAAGGAGCAGTATGGGATATTAAGTTTGGTAACGACCACCATGCTTTTTGCGGTTGCCGTTGCAAAGGCAGGGTTGTCGGACGGGGTGATCAGATTCTATAAGGAGCATAGCGGAGTTAGGGAGAAGCTCGAGACATTTTCTTCTACGATCCTGACAAGGGGCATAGTTTTCTCATCCGCGGCGAGCCTGTGCTACGTCACCGTTTTACTGCTTGTTCGGACATACTTAAAGCTCGATGATATGTATATCCTTGGCTTTTTGGTCATGGCTTTCTACTTATTTCTCCGGCCTCTAAATATTATCGTCACATACTTTTTAAGAGTGAACGATAAAACGATATTCATGAATGTTCTCAGCGTTATCGAGAGAATTTGTTCTGTTGGCCTTTCCCTATTCCTGTTATTATATGTTTTTAAGGCCTTCTACGGATATTTTGTTGGTCTCGTGATTACTGAGGTCGTTGTCTCCGCAGTATTATTCTATTGGTTCTTCAGGCATTTTAGCATCAATCCATCCAAGGTATCAAAGGAACTGAATCTGAAATTATTAAAATTTGGAGCTCCGCTGCTTTTGACGGAATTATCTTTCTTGGTAATGTCCTATGCCGATAGGTATCTTATAGTTGCCTATCTTGGAGGGGAAGCGTTGGGATTATATTCCGTAGGATACAATCTAGCGATGTATATCGGCAATATTGTTACTTTTTCATTATCCTATGCCATTGTTCCAATCTACGTTGAAATTTATGGAGCAGAGGGAAGAGAGAAAACGGAACTGTTTCTAGAGAGGAGCCTTCGGTATTTATTAATGCTCATCATCCCAATGTGGATCGGATACGTGGCCATCTCGAAGGATCTTTTTATCACCCTTGCCTCGGAGAAATACGCCATGGCGGCGAGGTTTTCTCCACTGGTTCTTCTTGCCTATTTTTTTCTGGCCGTGAACACGATACTTAATGCTGGATTGTACCTGAAGAAAAAGACCTTCATGCTTTTCATCATAAGTTTCTCAGCTATCGTTCTCAATATAAGCATGAATTTAATTTTGTTGAGACGGTTCGGGATCGTTTCGGCGGCGATCACTACCGCCATCTCCAACATGGTATTGACTATCTTAACAGTATGGATTTCAAGAAAATTCATCACGGTCAGGATTGACCTGAAAACCTTCTTTTACTACTTAGGTGTCTCCATCGTGATGTATTTGGTTGTGAGACAAGTTGAGACTTCATGGGCTTGGGTGAATTTAGCGCTAAAACTTATTATCGGTACATTGATTGTTATGGCAGGGGGGGTTTACAAGGAGTACGAGAGTTTAAAGAACCTCATTAATGGATACAGATTAAGAACGGCTTAAGATGCAATCTTGTATTTCGCCTTGGAAAGATGAAAGGGAAGATGGCAAAAGGAAGTTTGATTGTAGGCCATCGCAGAATGACCTTCGGATTTATTCCTGAAGTCAAAGGAGGCTAACAGAAAATGGGTCTTAACATATTAAGCTTCATTCGGGAACCATTCATATTCATATTATACTTTGGTGGACTCATCACGGCGATTGTGGCCATTTTTAGGAAGCCTGAATGGGGCCTTCTCCTAATCGTCGCTCTGATCCCGCAGCCAAACATCTTCTATAAACTTTATCCTTATCCGATGGGGAAGGATTTCTTAGATATTTTGTTTGTTGCTGTCGGGATCGGTATATTTGTTAATAAGAGGGGGTATGAGAGAGCAGGAAATTCAGTACTGATCATTATCTTGATTTTGGTGAGTTATCTCGCACTCTGGAATAGCAGCAGGCATTTTTCTCTCCCCCTACCTATTTCCTACGCCCATCCGATGATAAAAGCATGGAAGTGTTACGCTTTTATGGTGTTCATGTATCTCTTGACTTTCAACGCATTAAAAGACGACGCGAACCAACGCAAAATCCTGGTTGTTCTTATGGCTTTGGTAGTTTTATTTATTTCAGTCAGAAGTTACCGCAGCTTTACGGCGGGTGCATCGTTTATAGAAACGAGCCGGGCTGGAGGTCCTTTCTGGATTATTGGTTTAGGATCGAATCATTTTGGTGCTTTCATTGTTTACTGTTCAGCGGTATTCTTAGGTTTATTCTTTTTGGACAAGAATAGATGGCGTAAGATATTATTCTTGGCATTGGTTATATTCAGCCTTCACCCACTTTTCTTTAGCTATTCAAGGGGGGCGTACGTGGGTGCCCTCGTCGTTTTAGTCTTCTTTGGGTTGGTGCAAAAGAGGAGTTTATTGATTTTAATTGTTGTCCTTGCAATCGCATGGCAAACCCTATTGCCGTCATCGGTCGTTGAGCGGATTAGGATGACGAAGACAGAGTCTATAGAAGGACAGACGCAGATTGAGGATTCAGCGGCTGTCCGGTTGGGATTGTGGAATCTTGCATGGAATCTGTTTACGGAAAACCCGGTGATCGGAATTGGATATGGCGGTTTTGAATTTTCCGTACCGGAAGGGGAATACCACCGTTGGAAAGACACGCACAACTATTATGCAAAAATGTTGGCTGAGCAGGGAATAATCGGATTTGGGCTATTCTTAATTGTTTTGGTTGTGGCTTTTCGGAGCGGCTGGAGACTGTGGAAGGCGGGCAAGGAAGGGTTTGAGAAAGGGCTAGGCCTTGGTTTTATGGGGTGTGTTCTTGCATGCGCATGCACTAATTTTTTCGGCGATCGGTGGTCGTATTTCGAGGTAGGAAGTTACTTTTGGGTTTTTTGGGGTTTAGTTGACAGGGCGATCTTGATGTCTAATATTCCAGTGAGCGATTCCTTAAAAAATAAGGATGTCGTCTCACCGTAACGGAAGAGAGACCAGTTTTGTCATTCGATGACGGCTCCCCGTCTAAAGAGGTGCACGTAAAGCGCTCACCCTAAGCCCAAGGGGGTTTGGGCTTGGTGAGCCAAACAGCCGGACTATTTTTATCATTCGAGGATGCCGCGAAACAGCACAATCAAGGAAAAAAGAATTGAATGGCTTGAAGGCTTCGGAGTCGAATAGATGAGTCACCGAATACTCCTTTACCACGAGGTGACTGATTTTCCTGAAAGGACGAAACAAATCAGAAAGATGAGTCCTGCGGATTCTCTGCTGACAAAACAGTTTGAAGAGCAGATGGCATTCCTCTCGGACAGAGCGAATACGAAGGTGGTCACGACGGACGATCTATTTGTTGAAGCACAGGATAGCGCTCAAAAAATCGTTCTTACTTTTGACGACGGGTTCATAGGCAACTATCTGTTTGCTTTGAGCATCCTGGAAAAGTACGGGTATAAAGCAACGTTTTTTGTCACCGTAAATAATATTTCGGGGGAGAGATACATGAGCTGGGATCAACTGGGCGTCCTGTATAAGAAGGGCCATTTGATCCAATCACATACGATGACCCATCCCATGCTCGGGGAATGCAACGAAGGTCAAATTTTCTATGAACTCGAGACTTCAAGAAAGGTTATAGAAGATAAAATAGGAGGGGAGGTAAAATATTTAAGTCTACCCTTTGGCAGCTCAAATGAGAGAGTGATCACCATTGCTAAACGGTTAGGTTATCAAGGGATTTTCACTTCCTTGTCTAATACTGAGAAAAGAAAAAACGAATTAAGCCAATTTGGCAGGATACACGTAAAAGATACTTATCCGTTGAAGACATTTATGGGGTTAATTGATCCGAATCCGACGCAATTGTTCCTTACCCGAGCAACCGAAGCTTTAAAGGGAATCGTCAAGGAGATCATTGGTTTGAATAACTATCGAAAATTATACAGGTTTTTGTATCGGATAAAACTCTAACCGGAAAATCATGAAGATACTATTTTTATCGACTGAAAACCCCTATCCCCCGGATGGGGGGCACCATTTAAGGACCTTCAACGTCCTGAAGATTCTTGCAAGGCGGCATCAAATTTATTTTGTAGGTTTTGCCCAGGACAAAAGGGAATTCGAATATATCCCCGAAATCAAAAAGTTTTGTGAGACGGTTGATATTTATGAAGTAAGTAAGACGGGATACAACAAATCCTTTATGCTGCTTGCATGCAAAAATTTGTTTTCAAAATACCCGCTCATCGCATGGAGATATTTTATTCAAGAGGCTCGGAGGCGAATTGAACAGCTATTGGACCAGTATTCCATCGATTTGGTCCATATGGATATGCTGGCGTTAGGGTTATATAAAGAAATCCTGAAAGATACCCCTGTGATCCTAACAAACCACAATGTTGAATCCTTGAGGATATACAGGTGGATGCAGATCGAGAAGAATCTATTCCTCAAAAGTTTCTTATTCTACCAATACTTGAAACTGAGAGCTTTTGAACAGGGCATTTGCCCGAAATTTGATCGATGCATCGTCGTCTCTGATTATGATAAGAATTATTTGAAGAACCTTTGCGGCATCGATAATTTTGTCGTGATTCCTAATGGGGTGGATACTCATTATTTCAAGCCCGAACCCGCGGAGCTGAAGAGCGGTCGCTTGGTATGGGTAGGGGGAATGACCGGCGCGTACAATTCCGATGCCGTTGACTTTTTCATTCAGAAAATATGGTCCCTTGTTAAAGATAAGGTTCCGGTGGCCACGATTGATTTCGCGGGCGGAGGGCCAACTCAAACGCTTAGGAATAAGGCGTCAGAGGATAAAAGCGTTCAGGTATTAGGTTTTGTGCCTGATATCAGGCCGATTGTTCAAAGGGCTTCTGTTTTCATTGCTCCGATCAGAGTCGGAAGTGGAACGAAGATAAAAGTTTTGAATGCAATGGCTCAAGGGAAGGCGGTTGTTGCAACCACCATTGCCGCAGAAGGTATTGATGTGACCCCGGAAGAGAATATTTTGATCGCTAACGATCCTAAAGAATTTGCAGAGAAGATCATCTTTCTGTTAAGCCATGAGCACCTTGCAAGGGAGATGGGGACGAGGGCGAGAGAGCTCATCGAAAAAAAATTCAGTTGGGATGTCATCTCTGATGATATTTATAGGACATATGAAAATTATAAGAAGTAAAGTTGGAACATGGTTGTTAAAAATAACTGAGGCGTCATTCTTGGACCAGAGCGTCTTGACCCGTCATCCGATGTTTTGTTTATTGGGTGGGTCCGAGATTGATTCCTGATCACAATTTCCTCCCTTCATGAGCCCACATTACAACTATCCTGATGTCTCGAAAGCGGTGGTCGTGCCACTCAGTGAGGAGCAGCTGGCAAGGCGACTCGCGAGCGAAGGCGGTAAGGTACGCATGGTTCATGGACGATATTGGCTGGAGGTCCTCCCTGGCCTCTATGACGGGGTCCATTGGCTCTCTCGTCACACCGTCGAGGAAGTGAGGAAGCCGGCCTTGCTTTGCTGGGGATACCGGGCCGCCTTGCATCACACGGAAAGTCACAGTGCCAATGGCGCCATCCCAATGCATCTGATTACGGACGTCGAAGCCTACGACATCCGCGGGCTTCCGTCGAGGACCAGGCGTGAGTTGAGACAGTTCCAACGGAACGATCTGAGGATCGTGTACATCAACCATCCGGAAGTCTTTCGAGAACAGGGCTATGAAGTGATGTGCTCCTGGCTGGCCCGCACGAGACACAGGGCGGCGGCCCCGGTGAAGAGATACCTTGCGGATGCAGAACGAAATGTCCTTGATCCGACGCGCCTCGTTCTAGCGGGCATGGCAGGGGACAAACTGCTCGGATATTCGACATCTTGGGTAGTGGAAGGAACCGTCTACATCTGGGAATTCCATGTTTCCCCGGAAGCCTTCCCCTTGCATCTCAGCACGGCGCTGTGGTTTGAGACGGCGCAGGTCTACCGGCGGAGCGGTGTAGCCCGGGAAATCTGTGCCGGTTTAGCGATGCCGGAGAAAGAGGGCCTCACCAGCTACAAAAACCGGCTCGGGTTTCACCTTATCCGAATCCCGACCAGGGTCTGGCTCCTACGGCTATTATCTGGGTACATCCGAAGCAGGCATCCATACCAGTACTACCGGTTTACTGGCCAGGAACCGCGCGGGGTGATGGACGGGAGATCTTCCGAACCATCGGAAGGTGACCAGGTCGAAGAAGGCCAGCAGGCATGCAATGAGTGAGTCTTCGAGGTTTTCCTTTTAGAGGTTTTGAACCAGAGTAGCATAGGAAAGCAAAAAATGGGTTTCAGACAAATCTTTCTGATTATCACGATCGTCATTTGTTTCGTAAATGTAGCTGCGGCAAGACAGATCTTCGTCGCACCGAGCGGGGGTCGGCCTAGCGGGAGTGGAACGATCAATGATCCTCTCGATACTTTGGGCCATGCGCTGGAGCAAGGATTACCTGGAGACACGATTGTTTTACGTGGAGGGACCCACCAAGCGGAAAACATCTGGTATACAGGGCAAGGTGGGGAACCGGGCGCCTTCCTCACGATTGATAGATACCCGAACGAACGTGTTGTGATCACGGGCAAAAGACTCGTTATTGAATCACAGTATATTCGGATTCAAAACATAGAGTTTCATAACTTTTTAATCGCCGTTCGTCATCAGGAAAGAAATCGTTGGAGGTATAGTCATCATATCGAAATACTAAACAATAGATTTTCCACTTTAGATGTGGGGATCTACTTTTGCTGTAATGATGGACTCATCCAGGGGAATACCTTCGACTCAGCTTATTATGCCATTTATCTTATGCATGGAAATGGGAATATCATTCGTGGAAACGATATCAGGAATACTTTAAAGTATTCGATCCATATCTATGATGAAGACAAATATAACTCAGCAGGGGAACTCAACCCCAAAATAACAAATTTACTGGTCGAAAACAATGTGATTGATGCCTCACAAAGTCGATCCGGAGTCATCATCTCCGGAGGGGACGGTTCTAAACCCCCGATTGAGATAAACGGAGTCCTGATCAGAAACAATTTAATAATGAATAATTCAAGTGGGGGAATAGGTTTGCAATATGACGGTTGGATTAAAAATATCGAAATTTATAATAATACACTTTATGGAAATCCTGGAGGCGGTATCAGGATTAACCCGGATAAAAAGGCTGAGAACATCGCGATCATCAACAATATACTATCGGATAATGGATCATCCCAGATATATTCCAATGGCAAAGTGAATCATCTTATTGTCAGAAAAAACTTGTATTGGAATCCAACCTTTGTTGGAGAGGGAATTCGTGATTCGTCTCCTGTGTTGGGTAACCCGCGTTTTGCGAATCCGGCCATCCGTGACTTTCGGCTTGCCATGGGTAGTACCGCCATTGGAAAGGGCGAGTCTCTGGCCAAAGTCACCTCCGACAAAGACGGGAAACAAAGACCCATTGGGTCAGCGTATGATATCGGAGCCTATGAACATGAGTAAAAGGATACGACTACTCGAACAACTCCAAGGGCCTGATCTTCTGGAATAAATTTGCAAGATTCAATAGGCACAAATAGAAAGGATTAAAGGACGATGGGCAGAGTGATTTCTTTTATCATATCCATAATGTTCCTCAGTATATTATCAGTATTGTTTGAACCTAAGGTCACTGGTGCTAAAGAATTTTTGCCAACAGGAGATTACTCATCCGAAATAGAAAAACAGATTCGCTCAGGAAAAACAACGACTGCAAAGCTAATAATTAATGAACATCCGCGAATTTGGCTACGCGGCAAGTGGGACTGGGATAAGAACAATGTGGGGTCTTTTGCGTGGAGAATTGTGCATGGCTCCGCTTGTTCTGCAGAGGATGTATCTTGTGATAACATGAAAGACGAATTCTGTTACATATCAAATGCTGCTGACGATTATATGTATGGGGAAGTAGGTAAAAGCACTTTTGGTAGGAGGTACTTATGGTCCATTTTGGCGGCAGAAGGGGTTGCGCGCAGAGGTGTGTGGAACCTGCCACTCCAGGTTCCATGGTACAGCGGGACTTATTATAATCCCATACACACGCAAGATCAGCTGTTGGCTGATGCGCGGGCGAAGCTTTTGTCGGCTGTGGATGATTGGGGAGAATATAATGGGGCACATACAGCCTTAGATGGGGCGGCAGGATATGACTGGCTTGTAGACAGGAGGTATTCGGATGGTGTTACCCCAGTTCTCTCGGACGTCGACAGAGTGAGTATACAGAAGAGGCTTATCAACCTGGCGGAAAAGATGAAATCGGATTGTAAAGGCCAGGGGCAATTACTGGGCAGGGCTGACCAAATTTATAAGTATTTTTATCCTATTATAGGGATGGCGCTTTATGAGCCCGATGGAAAAGGGATTAGTCCTGAAAATAATGCTAAGGCTAAGGAATATCTCGATGATTTTGATCTTTACTGGGTCGGTAAGATACTTCCCGCCATGAATGAACAGGGGGGAACGGGAGGCTGGCACAGTGGTCTTTGTCACATTTATGGTAACATTCCAGTATGGGGTTATTATGGGAGCAAGACTCAGAGTGATACGCTTCCATACAGGGTGGCACCGCTTCTCTACGCTCACTATACTGCTACCGGACAAAACTTTGCAAGTTCAGTCTATAATACAGGTTTCTTAAAATATGCGGGTGAATTTTGGAATTACATGATTTATCCCGATGGTCATTACGTTCCTATTGGACCTCAAACTAGCGAGGATGACAGATCTACCTGGATAGGCCCTCTTTTTTCCTTTGCCCGTAGAAGATTTTCATCAGACGATTACGATAAATGGATAGGACAACTAATTGGTTGGATAAGGAACGAAAAGGCTCCGCATGCTTTTGTTAATGCAGGCTCCTATGACATGTTTGATCAGCTTATGTTTGAAGAAAAATATCCGAGTCCGAGAACACCCGAACAATTGGGATGCGGCAGTCGTCATTTTGCCAAGCTTGGGTGGGTGGCAATGCGTTCAGGATTCACGTCTTCCAAGGATTTGGCAGCCCTTTTCATTTGTCAGCGTTACCACTGGAGCGACCTTAATCCCTATTCGCAGAATTCCTTCCATATTATGCGCAGGGGATGGTTAATCAAAGGAAACAAGAATACGATTTACATCGGTGGGCAATACCAGCGACCCGTTCAGGGGTACCCCACCGTGGCGCAGGGCGCTCGGGCTTATTCTCCCGGCTCCAAGTACGACGTGGGTCCAGGTATTCAAGCCTTTGAGAGTTATCGGGCCTATGACTATATCAAAGGAGATGCTACCAACGCCTATGATCCTGCCAAACTGAGAAAATTTACCAGACAATGGGTCTATATCAAGCCAGATATTTTTGTCATCTTTGATCATGTCGTCACGGTCAAGCCAGATATTGAGAAAAAGTGGGTTGTTGTTCCTGCCGCTTCCCCGACGGATCTGGGTAAAAACGTCCTTAGAATAACAAATGGCCAAGGAGGGGCGCTGTGGATCAAGAGATTGCTGCCACTCAGTGCCTCGGTCAATTTATCGGCCAGCGAGATTGCGGTTGTCCCAACCCAGAAGGCAACCGAGACTGTATTTCTCCATGTCATGCAGGCCGTTGATTCGGACAAGAATGCCGAACAAGTGATAGCAGATGATGCGACGGTTGTCGCGGAAGGCGATCATTTTCTCGTCAAGGTAGGCAGTTACAAAATACGATTCAACCAGGAGGGAGGGTTTGAATGGATGGGTGGTCCTTCCAAAACCCCTTGATCCGCCGATGGCCCAATAACATTGATGTCTTTACTCTGTATGAATTTAACATGAAGGGTCCGTCGAATAGCCCAGCAGTCAATATGTTTTCACTCCGGCGACAGTGATGGCAAAATTAGGAGAGCGCATCGTTTGGGCAGTGCCCGCATTAGGTAACCTGGCGGCCACATTCTACGGCTGGAAACTCCATCGCCGCCGCTACAGCCGTTTATATCATCAAACTGTATCTGAAATTCTTGAAAGAAACACGTGGTCGAGGGAACAACTTCTCGAATATCAGAACGAGCAACTCCATCATTTAATCCGTCATGCCGTCAAACACATTCCATACTATAAAGAACGATTGAGCCAGCTGGGTTTGTCACCGGAGGATATCAAAACCCTTCAAGATCTTCCCAAGCTACCTATTCTTGAAAAGAGTCAGGTTCGCGAAGACCCAGTGCAACTTGTGGATGAGCGTCTCGACCCCAAAACATTGATCTCCGACCGTACCACTGGATCCACCGGAACTCCAATTAAAATATTTAAAACCTCGGAAGTCCTTCAACGTCACTATGCCTATTTTGACGCACGGTGCCGGAGGGCAGCGGGCATCGCTTTTGGTCGTGAGCCTTATGTGATGTTGGGTATCCAAATCGTAGCACCGCCATCCCGAACGCATCCACCGTTCTGGTGCTACAATTATGTTCATCAACAGCTTTATATGTCTGTATTTCATCTGTCTCCTGTTTATTTATCGCATTATTGCCAAGAAATAAAAAAACGTCCCTACCACGCCATCATGGGTTATCCCTCTGCGCTGCAGGCACTTGCGCAATACATTTTGGATACAGGGGAAAATGGTTTTCAATTCAGAACTGCAGTGACCAGCGGTGAAGTGTTGCACTCGCATCAACGACGTGTCATCGAGCAGGCTTTTGGCTGTCAGGTTTTCGACCAATACGGTTGTACAGAGATATGCGTGTTCGCGGCACAATGTCAGGAGGGGTCCATGCACATTAGCCCGGATTATGGGGTTTTAGAGGTCGTCGACGACGGTGGAAAGCCTGTCACCGTGGGTACGGCAGGAGAGATTATTTGTACAGGTTTGATCAACGATGCGCATGTTTTGATCAGATACCGGTTAGGCGACCGCGGGGCTTTAAGTGATGAGCCATGTGGATGCGGAAGCCCCTTGCCGGTGTTGAAATCGATCGAGGGTCGTACCGGCGACGTCTTCGTTTTGCCAAATGGTCGTCGTCTTGGAATTTTGGGAGACGAAATGTATGGTGTATCGTGTGTCGCAGAGTGGCAGCTCATTCAAGAGGCCCCAGACTTGTTTACGATGTGCGTGGTTCCTGCGAAGGGATATAGCTCAGCAGATAGCGAACAAATTCTCAAGAACTTAAGACATGATTTGCCGGGAGTGAACATTCATATCAAAACCGTGCTGGCCATCGAACGAGGACCAGGGGGGAAAAGGGCGTTGTATGTATCTTTGTTAAGTTCATGACGACCCATGTCTTCGTCCTGATGACTGCAGTACCATTTTGGTGTGGCCGGAAAGCCACTGGAGGCGGTTGATCAGCAATTTATGGAAAATGAAAGAAAAGTGTCTGTGTTAGTCCCGTGTCGGAACGAAGTTCAACATATCGAGAGATGTATCAATAATGTGTGCAGTTTTGATCGACCTCCAGGAGGCTTTGAAGTCATTGTGATTGATGGGATGAGCACCGATGGAACGCGTGAGCTTCTTTTCCGGTTCAAGAGCCAATTCTCTGACCTTGTTGTGATCGATAATCCGGGCAAAATCGTCCCACGTGCGATGAATTTAGGGATTCAGTATGCAAAGGGAGAATATATTGTTAGAGCAGATGCGAGATGCATTCACCCTAAGAGCTATCTATGTGATTTAGTTGAATTGAGTGAAAAAACAGGGGCCGACAATGTGGGTGGTGTCCTCGTTCCTGAATTTGGTAATGGGTATACACTAAATGCAATTGCTTTGGCTTACAAAAGTCGTATCGCCATGGGAGGGGCATTGCGCGATCGCGGCGATTTCATCGGGGAAACAGACACGGTCTATGGAGGGTGTTTTAAGCGAGAGCGTCTCTTAGAAGTAGGGATGTATGACGAAGCAATGGTAAGGAATCAGGATGATGAGTTATCCTTCCGGCTTCGTGAAAAGGGAGGAAAGATAATCCAAGACGGCAGGATCAAAATTCAATACTATCCAAGAAACTCCTTTTGGCATCTTTTCAAACAATTTATGCAATATGGTTACTGGAAGGTTAGCGTGATCAAGAAGCATCCTCAGCAGGCATCCCTTAGACACTTTCTTCCGGCCGTCCTCGTATTGGGTTTTGTGACTTTAGGTTTGCTCATCCCTTTCACCATTTATGGCCTTTATGGATTTCTAATCTATTCAGGAAGTTACTTTTTGGCCGTTGGATACTATTCATTTAGATCTGCCTACGAGCTAAGCTGGAGGCTTTTGCCAGGGGTGATCTTTGCGATATTTCTTATTCATATCAGCTTTGGGATCGGTTTTATTATTCATTCGATAGGTAGGTCATTTCGGCTCAAATTGAGATGGTTCGAAACATTAAGCAGGTAAACCCCGTTAGAAAACAGAAGATTTTCTAACGGGGAGTCTCACACGGGGCATTAAACCCTGTTTTCGCCTTACTTAGAGATAAATTTCTAACGGGGTAAATATGGAAAAAGTAACTTTTTCAGATCATTTTCTTCCCTTTGCACTTCCTGTCATCGAGGAGGAAGAAATAAGCGAAGTCCTTGATGTCCTTAAGTCGGGATGGGTCACTACAGGACCCAAGGTAAAATTATTTGAGAGGGAGTTTGCTGAATATATCGGATGTAAACATGCTATTGCCGTCAATTCTTGCACCGCCGCCCTGCACTTAGCCCTCGAAGCCATTGGGATCGGAGAGGGAGATGAAATTATCACTTCCCCCATGACCTTTGCAGCGACGACCGAAGTGATTCGGTACTTCAAGGCAAGACCCGTATTTGTCGATATCGATTCCACAACAATGAATTTAGACGTGGAACGACTTGAAAACACCGTTCAAAAGAGATGCGAATCCGGGGATGGAAAGAGATTAAAGGCGATCATCCCTGTTCATTATGCCGGCTATCCCTGTGACATGGACGCCATCATGGCGTTAGCGTCGAGATACGGCCTGAAAATCATCGAAGACGCTGCTCATGCCTTTCCAACCTCTTATAAGCGGAAGATGATCGGGACCCTTGGAGATATCACCTGTTTTAGTTTTTACGCAACGAAGAGCATCACCACAGGGGAAGGAGGAATGATTACGACCGAAAATGAAGAATATGCAGATCGGATGCGAATCATGAGCCTTCATGGAATCAGCAAAGACGCTTGGAAGAGATACACGGCAGAGGGGAGCTGGTATTATGAGATCGTGGCGCCAGGATACAAATACAATCTCACCGATATTGCTGCCGGCCTTGGGGTTGCACAGCTTAGAAAGGCGGATGCCTTCTTAAAAAGGAGAATGGAAATTGCCGATAGGTATCGTGAGGCATTTCAAAGGTTGGATGAACTGGATTTGCCATTGACAAGTGGAGAGGAAGAAGGGACGACGCATAGCTGGCACCTCTACGTGATTCGATTAAACCTTCAGCGGCTGCAAATAGATAGAAACAAGTTTATTGACGAACTCAAACGGAAAGGGATAGGCACCTCTGTCCATTTTATCCCCCTCCATATTCATCCTTACTATCGGGAGACCTATGGGTACCAACCCGATGACTTTCCTGTTGCTTATGAAACCTACCAGAGAATCATATCTCTTCCGATATATGCAAGGATGACGGATGGTGATGTGGAGCGTGTTATAGAGTCGGTCACAGATATCGTAAAGTCTAACAGAAAATAAACCATGAAACGCCTGTTTGATCTTTTTTTTTCATCCATAGGTCTTTTATTATTGCAGCCCCTTTTTGTTGTCACTGCAATCATGATCAAAGTCGATAGCACAGGCCCCATCTTTTTTAGACAAGAGAGGATAGGAAAGAACTTCAGACGATTTATGATTTATAAGTTCAGGACCATGGTGGTGGATGCAGAAAAAAAGGGATTACACATTACCTCGGGTGGAGATCGCCGGGTTACAAAAGTAGGAAGGATATTAAGAAAATTTAAGATTGATGAACTGCCGCAGCTTTTTAATGTCTTGAAAGGGGATATGAGTTTAGTCGGCCCGAGGCCAGAGGTAGAGGAATATGTCAAGTTATACGAAAGGGATTATCGGGAAATATTGAAGAGAAGACCGGGGATCACCGATGTCTCCTCCATTATCTTCCGGGAAGAAGAGGCCGTCCTCGAGAATCAGGCCGACCCTGAAGGGTATTACAAAAAAATCCTCTTACCCGAAAAGATCAGACTTACAAAGGAATACATAGAAAAGTCCTCCTTCTTATACGACTTAAAACTGGTTATAAACACACTTCATAGAATCTTTTGCCCTCCGGCTGTTGCCCGCGATGGTTATCGCAAGAAAATCATCCAAGATTCCTCTAAGGAAAACTGATCGGCAAATGCCCCGTCCCGCCCATCTTTCCTTTCCCCGTTTTGATGGGGCCGCCGCGGAGCCTCTCAAGCTTCAAGGCTTGCAAAAGTTATTCAACATGTTGATATAGAACTTCATCGTACTTACCCATGCGTATCTTACATTTGATCAGTAGTGGTGGCTTATTTGGTGCGGAAAGAATAGCTGTCGAGCTGTCTAAGAGCCTAAAGAAAACGTATCATTGTGAGCCTGTCCTCGGTGTCATCAGAAACGTTTACAACCCCCACGAAGAAATTTTAGAGGAAGCCAAGAGCAATGGCCTTGACTATGCTGTTTTCTCGTGCAGGAGTCCACTGGACTTGAAACTAGCTTTTTCGATTAGAGCGTTCATAAAGAAGAATCGAATAGACGTCATCCACTGTCATGGTTACAAATCGAATTTTTACGGACTGCTGGCGTCCAAAGGCCAAGTGCCTTCGGTGACGACAAATCATAACTGGCTGACAGCACACTGGAAGCTCAAAACCTATTGTTTTCTCGACAGCCTATGGATCCGATTCTTCGATCGGATTGTAGCGGTTTCAAATGAAGTCAAAGAGGAAATGTTGAAGTACAAAATTCCTGGAGAAAAGATCAGAGTAATCGATAACGGGATTTCCTTGGAGAGATTCGAGAAAAGGGCTGAAACAAGGAAGATGAAGACTCTACTTGGCTTCGAAGAGAAAACCAGGGTGATTGGTACCGTAGGCAGCTTGGTGATTGAAAAAGGACATATCTATCTATTGGAGGCCGCAAGACAAATCTTGGATGTTGTCAAAGACTTGAAGTTTCTCATTATAGGCGATGGTCCCTTGCAGAAGGCACTCGAGGAGAAATCAAAAGAATTGGGTATCAAGAAGGACATCATCTTTATGGGACAAAGGAAAGACATTCCGGAATTACTGACGGCAATGGATATCTTCGTCTTACCTTCCATAAAGGAAGGACTCCCAGTAGCCCTGCTCGAAGCAATGGCAGCGAAGAGACCGATTGTCGCCACACGGGTTGGAGCCATCCCAAGGGTGATAGAGAGTAAGGACATAGGAATATTGGTGGAACCGAAAGATATTTCAGGTTTACGAGATGCTCTTGCGAGTCTGATCAATGACCCAGAAAGAATGAAGCTTTTAGCCAGAGGGGGTTTCAATAGAGTCTCTATGGATTTCTCCTCTGATGAAATGTGTAAACACTATCTGGAATTATACAACGAAATAACCAACCATGTTACCCTTCCAGATGGACGTTTTTAGCTTAGAGCAATTTATGTTTGGTCTGCTATTTGGAATGGAAATTTTCGGTTTAGAGTAAAGATTCTGTGAGATCATTTCGATCATGTTGTCCTACAGGTATGAAAAGGGGTCATGCTATCAAGATTAGGAAATCTTTTTCCACTTTAAGGAAGTATTTTCCCCAAGATTGGTAATCTAATTTCCTTTTTTCATAGTTCTGCCACGCTTGATTTATAGTCCAGATTGTAACTATTTGAAATCATTATAATAATTTATCATGCTAAGAATTATTTTCATTGGCATGATTTGTGAACATTTGTAATAAATTACCGGAAAAAACGAAGCCTCGAAACGGTGATTGTTTGGTTTTTCATAAGAGTATGAACTGACTAAAATAGGAAAGAAGTAAAATCAAATGCTATTAGATTTTATCGGCTCTTATAGCAGCAAGTTATCAAATGAAAGTCTTGTTGTGATGATCGGAACGCGTTATCGACGCTTAGGGATTGCTATCCTTCAATTGTTGCTAACAGCCCTTGGATACATGGCTGCTTTCTTGATTCGTTTTGAATTTAATATTCCTGATGCTGATTATTGGATTATGATCAATACCCTCCCAATATTAGTCCTTATTCGATCGGCTGCCTATTATTATTTCAGGCTTTACTCGGGCGGATGGCAATTTGTGAGCATGCAGGATTTAGTTAATATCTCAAGATCGATATTTTGGGGATCGGTTGTTTTCGTGATTACGATGGTTTTCGTTAATCGTCTCCAAGGTTACCCCCGTTCCATTTTGCTTTTAGAGCCGGTTTTTAATTTTATACTGACGAGCGGGATCCGGTTTTCTATCCGATTCTTACGTGAATACAAATTTGGAGTCTCATCCAAGATCTTAAAACATGCCATTATTGCCGGAGCTGGGAAAGCAGGGGTATTAGCCCTGAATGAAATTAGAACCAATCGTAAGTTAGGAATTCATGTTGTAGGGTTCGTCGATGACAACTCCAATAAAATGGGAACAGACATTCAAGGGATTCCTGTGCTTGGAAAAACAGACGATATTCCTGAATTGGTTGAGAAGTTTAAAGTTGATGAAATCCTTATAACCATTCCATCCGCAGGCTATAAGGATATTAAAAGAGTTACAGAGATTGCTCATGGTGCACAAGTAAAGGCAAAAGTATTACCTAGTTTGGGAAACCTTATTCAAGAAGAAGCCTTTGTAGGGCAGCTTAAAGACGTCTCCCTTGATGATTTGCTGGGGCGTCAGTCCATAAAATTTAAACGAGAATCAGATCTCAAATTAATAAGAGAAGAGGTCAAAGATAAGGGAGTGCTCGTAACAGGTGCCGGGGGTTCAATCGGCTCGGAATTATGCAGACAGGTAGCCTGTTTCAGCCCACGCCTCTTAATACTATTAGACCGTTATGAAAATAGTCTGTACGAACTTGAGATAGATCTTAAAAGAAAATTTCCGAATCAACCCATTTTGAGCGTCGTAGGGGATATACTTGATTCTGTAAAGATTAACGAAATATTGGATAAGAATAAAGTCAGCCTCGTTTATCATGCAGCGGCATATAAGCATGTTCCTTTGATGGAAAGAGAACCCACCGAAGCAGTCCGTAATAACGTGTTTGGCACATTGAACATTGCCAAACTGGCTGTCCAGAACCATGTAGATAAATTTGTGTTTATTTCTACAGATAAGGCAGTAAAGCCGGCTAATATCATGGGGGCTACCAAGCGTGTGGCTGAAATGATTATACAGGGGCTCTCTGGAAATGACAGTGGCACGAAGTTTATTGCGGTTCGATTTGGGAATGTTATCGGAAGCAATGGAAGCGTTATTCCAATATTCCGACGTCAAATAATTGAAGGAGGTCCCGTTACAATTACTCATAAAGAAGTAACACGTTACTTTATGTCAATTTCTGAGGCTGTGCAACTTGTTATGACGGCAGGGGCTATGGGAAAGGGGGGAGAGATCTTCTTATTGGACATGGGTGAACCAATCAAGATCACAGACCTTGCCATGAAATTGATCAATTCTTGCGGATTGCTTCCCGGAAAAGATATTGACATCCGTTACACAGGGCTACGGCCAGGAGAAAAATTACATGAAGAGCTTTACTGGCAGGGGGAGGGGATCGTCCCCACCGAGAACAAAAAAATCACGATGCTTAAACCGAACGGCCTTGATTTTGGAAGATTGTTCCTTCAGCTTGGGGCATTGGGAAAATATGAACAGGCCAGAGATGTAGAAGGGATTCTTTTCCTTTTAAGGGAGATCGTTCCTGAAGCAAAGATAGGTGAGCCGATAGGGAAAGATCTAGATACCTCAAAAAGAAACAGACTTCCCGTCGGGAGTGGCCAGAACTTTTTAGGAACATCGTCATAAATCCGATATGCTGGGCATGGAGGATACCATTAAATTTCAGAACGTTTCCATTATTCTTTGATTAATCTGCAACCCCGGGTCCATCTACTAAAAGCTAAAGTTAAAAAGGCCAGCAAAAAATATTTTTGCTGGCCTTTTTTTCTACCATGGAGATGGAGTCTTCAATCTTTAATGAAATGATTTATTATTCCTCTGGTGGTGATTTACTAACAATTAAAATCCTTGACAATAAGACATTATAAAGGTTAAAGGATTTTGAAAGAACGGAAAAGCTGCTTTTTTCACACCTTGGATTCAAAATAAACTAATTACGACAGCAAAAGTTAAGGGAGGTAAGCTTGAGAAAAGAAAGACTTTTATTCTTCTAAATATATTTAAATATTTGTCTGATGGAGGGGAAAAATGAGAAATTCATTTTTTTACATCCTTTTTGTTTGTCTTCAATTGATTTTTGGCTGTACCGCACAGAGGGTAGAAAAACTTACCCCTAAGAGTGATTTATCTTATCCTCTTCCTCAGCCAGAATCGAAAATACAAGTAAAAACCTGGGATGGTAGCCCCAATCTAGAGCCCGGATTAAATCCCAAGGATATTCTTCTTTTTGAAGATTTCGAAGACGACAATTACCAACAAAGATGGAAGACTCATTGGGGAAATGCTGTGGGCGCTGGAACTATTGAAAGTCCTTCGGGGTATGTATTGGCTGGGAATCGGTCGGCATATCTTGAAAATAAGAAAGGATATCATGACGCAATGGGAGCAGGGCAATATGTTCCCGAAATCCCAATTGATGATGTAGCCTATTTTCGTCTATATTTACGCCTCCAGGATGGCTTTTCAACTGGAACCACAAACCAAGTTAAACTTATTGCCATGCGTGGAGCCGTTGATGTAGAAAACACTTATGGAGGGGGGAAAAACCGAACAAGAACAAATCATTTTTCAGTTGACCTATGCATTGATAGCTCACGGAGTCTACACTTCTACTACTATCATCCCGATCAACTGGGAGGATGGGGGGACATCACTTACTGCAAATTGTCTTTTTTCAAATACACAAAAATTTCTCCGGGGAAGTGGTATTGTTTAGAATTAATGCTTAGAAATAACGTCCCCGGTCAGAAAAATGGACAGCTATCAGCGTGGCTCGATGGTAAATTGATAGGGAATGTAGAAAGGGTCCGTTTTCAGGATACAGCGGAAGCCAAGATACGCCGTTTTGCTGTATATAATTACTTTGGCGGTGATAACGCCTGGCAGACCTCGCCTAAAGATCAGAGAATCTACGTCGATAATTTAGTCATCAGCCGTAAGGCAATCGGTTGTTTCGGGGCGAAACAATAGCATCTCTGTTTTAATAATCCGCATTTTGCAGGTAACTGTAACTTTCTGGGCCTAGTTTCGTAAGATACAAGAAAGTCCGATCGGGTTGGTAAGGCTGGTAACAAGAGGGAAGGAATCAAGACCTTAATTCAGATCGAAAAGGAGAAAAGTCATGGATCATTTAAGGAAACACGGAATGGGGTGGATTCCAGATTATCCTGATTTCAGGGACTATACTGAAGTGACAGAAGAGATTAAGTTGGTCCTTGCTCCTAAGGGGGTGCTAAAAACCAAGAGTGTGCCTGCATCTGCAGATCTTAGAGAATGGTGCTCACCGATAGAGGATCAGGGGTCGATTGGGTCATGCACCGCCCATGCCGGGGCAGGCATCATTGAATATTATGAGAGGAAGTCCTTCGGGAGGCACATCGATGCCTCACGGCTCTTTCTCTATAAGGTGACTCGCAATCTTATGAAGGCCAAAGGCGACACAGGAGCCTATCTCCGAAAAACCATGGGGGCTATGGTGCTCTTTGGGGTTCCGCCTGAGGAGTATTGGCCTTATATCGATGATGAAAAGGGGTTTGACCAGGAACCCCCAGCCTTCTGCTATGCCTTTGCCCAGAACTATCAAACGATCAAATATTTCAGACACGACCCACCTGGGATCAAGCCAGAAGAGATACTTCTAAAAATAAAGACCTATCTTTCAAAAGGCCACCCGGCAATGTTTGGTTTTACTGTATACAATTCCATTGAGCAGGCAGAAAGCACCGGAAAAATCCCATTTCCTTCTTTGAAAGAAAGGATCGAGGGGGGGCATGCTGTAACTGCGGTTGGCTATGACGATAAGATGAAGATTGAGAATAAGTATGGGAAGACTGAGACCAAGGGAGCCCTCCTTATCAGAAATTCATGGGGGACGCAGTGGGGAGAAAAGGGTTATGGATGGTTACCCTATGATTATATCTTGAAGGGACTTGCAGAAGATTTCTGGTCTATTCTAAAGAAAGAATGGGTGGATACAGGGCAATTTAGAGAGTGAGGCGATATGATTACAGGGGAAAACCGGTTTCTGTGAGGGAGAAGTTAAGTGGAAAAAGAAGCCAAACCCCGTTACGGGACTGTGAATTTTGAAAAAAGAAAACATCCCAGGTTTAGTATTGACCTGCCCGCCGAGTATAGTCAAACTGACCTTTCCGTCAAACAGGGTCGCGTTATCAATGCCAGTGAAGGGGGATTGCTTCTCTATCTCCCAGAGCAGGTTGAGATTGGTCAAGGTCTGAGATTGAAACTTTTCTTCAGTGTGGGTTTTGAATTGAAGGCGATTGAAGCGATCGTTGAGGTGGTCTGGGTGGATATTCATCTAGGAGAAGACTGGGGAGATTGTCGGACTGGGGTGAGGTTTGTGGAAATTTCAACGGAGGATATGGGCAAGTTGATGATTTTTTTGAAAGGTCTTTCCTCTCCCTAAAGACTGTCTCGTAATCACAATGGAGGGTGAATACAGACGGCATCCTGCCCTGGCGGGATCAGGCTCCTCAGCTATTGTCTTTGGAAAATCTTACTGTGAGTTCCGCAACCAGGGAATCGTCCATCTTGATTTTACAGGCCTTTTCTGATATTTTTATCCTAAGTATATGGCTTGGCGGATGTGAATAGACAGCGGTTTGCTGAAATCTTAACTCCTTGAAAATAGGGTGGTTTTAATTCTATTACGAATCGCGATTCACGAGTCACGGACACATCATATTCCAATTAATCATGGCTAAACGATTGATGATTCTGGTGACCAACGATGATGGCATCCATTCCAAAGGCATTATCATATTGGCAAAAACCCTCCAGGAGGTTGGAAGTGTTTTTGTCGTAGCCCCGGATAGAGAACAGAGTGCCATTGCCCATTCGCTCACTCTTCACCGGCCTCTCCGGGTAGAAAAGATTAGAAAGAATTTTTATGCCGTGGATGGAACCCCAGCGGATTGTGTACATCTCGGAGTAAATGCACTCCTCCCTGAACGACCCCGGTTGGTCGTCTCGGGCATTAATAAGGGAGGAAACTTAGGGGATGACATTACTTATTCCGGAACCGTCTCTGCCGCTTTTGAAGGGACCTTGCTGGGAATTCCTTCATTCGCCATTTCCTTGGTTTCGAGGAGTCATTTCAAATTCAAAACCGCTGCCCGTTTTGCTCGGAAAGTGGCACAACACGTTCTAAAGGGGGGGCTTCCAAAGGATACGCTTCTCAATATCAATGTCCCCAATTTAGACGAAGAAAAAATCAAATCCTATAAAATTACACAACAGGGGAGATGGATCCATAATGGGAGCGGGGTGGAAGAGAAAATCGATCCAAGAGGGAAAAAGTACTATTGGATTGGTAACGGACAGCTGGTATTTGACAGGAGAGGGGACACCGATTTTGAGGCGGTCTCCAATTCCTATATTTCCATCACTCCGCTCCATCTTGATTTGACGGACTATTCATCCCTCCAGCAGCTAAGAAAGTGGAGGCTTTAGATTTCGTTCCATTTCTCTCCCCTTGGAGGCTGTGTCGTCATCGCAGTGAGGGACAGGTGACCAGCTTCGGAAGCTTCAGAATTGCGGGTTTTTAAAAGGAAGGATTCATCTTATTATGTTGTTGCTATTACGACACGGTCACTTGAAGGAGAGGGGAAGAGTAGAAAATAGGGAGGGTAGCAGTTGATAAGATTCTAGATGGGAAAGCACGTTTACATCGAGACTTACGGTTGCCAAATGAACGAGCATGATTCAGAGCAGATGCTTAGGCTCTTAGAGGGAGTCTTTTACTCTGAGACGAAAGAGGCTAAAGAGGCGGATCTCATTCTCATCAATACTTGCAGTGTTCGAGAGAAGCCAGAACATAAAGTTTATAGCGCTCTGGGAAGATTCAAGAAATTGAAAGAGGAGAAGGGCACAATCATCGGAGTGGCGGGATGCGTTGCCCAGCAGGAAGGTGAGCGGCTCTTAGACCGGATGCCTTATCTGGATATGGTTATCGGAACACAGGCGATCCTGGCACTTCCAGGCTTGGTACAAAAAGTTGAAACCCTCGGTCAAAGGATCTGTGAAATAGGCTTCGATTCAGAGGGAGAGTATTTGAAGACTCCCTTACCTCAGAGACCTTTGTTCAAGGTGAAGTCCTATGTGACCATCATGCAGGGTTGTGACCGTTTCTGCTCTTTTTGCATTGTTCCCTATGTGAGAGGAAGGGAAAGGAGCCGACCGAGTAAGGAGATTATTAAAGAGGTAAAAGATTTGGCGGAGATGGGTGTGAAAGAAGTTTGCCTTCTCGGTCAGAATGTGAATGGTTATGGGAAGGGAATAGGAGGGGAGTTAGGATTTTCAGAACTCCTCCACCAGATCAACGAGGTCAATGGTATCGAACGGATTCGATTTACCACCTCCCATCCTGCAGATATCTCAGAAGAATTAATCCAGGCCCTCCCAAAGTTAAATAAACTATGCGAGCACATCCACCTCCCTTTTCAATCGGGATCGAATAGAATTCTAAAGGCAATGCATCGGGGGTATACGAAAGAATCCTATCTTGAAAAAATAGACCGCCTGAAAGAGATCTGCCCTTCAATTGCTTTGACTGCTGATGTAATCGTGGGATTTCCGGGTGAGGAGGAAAAAGACTTTGAAGAGACATTAGGACTTCTTCAGAAAGTTCGATTCGATGACCTCTTTTCCTTCAAATACTCACCGAGAAAAAGGACACGAGCCGCACAATACGAGGCCCGTATTGAGGAAAAGGTAAAACAGGATCGGCTATCCACCCTTCAGGAAATCCAGAAGGAGATCACTTTTCAAAAAAATCAGGAATTAGAAGGTCGTGTGGAAGAAGTATTGGTTGAGGGCCAAAGCAAGCAGAGCGACCGGGATGTGACCGGAAGGACTCGATCTAATAAGATCGTAAATTTTCAAGGGGATTTAGGATTAGTAGGAAAACTCGTGCATGTTCGCATCACCAAGGCTTTCCCACACTCACTGAGAGGGGAAACAACTTAACCCATTGCGGATTGAGCAATCGTTCATGACGGGTGCGGCACCCCTGCCTACCGGCAGGCAGGCATGAAGGATGAAAATCAATAATCCCCCTCTGTTCCCCCCTTAATTTAAGGGGGGGATGAAGGGGGGTTACGGCTACGGCTACGAGGTCCGTCTCGAACGATGAACAATGGACAATGAACAAAAAAGATAACACATGGTTCATCGTTTATCGTTTTACGTTCATCGCCCCTAAATAGGGCGGGCATCGTTACCGTTGCCGATAGACGAAACCTTTATTTTCTGAGCTACGGAAAGGAGATCCCATGATCCGATTCGAGCAGACCTTTATGAATTTTCTCCTTGAGCACCAGGAGAAACATAACCGAACCTACCATTTCCTGATCCTCATGGACGCTATGATCAGTGCGGCAAGGCATATCCAGCACTACTATCTGACGGGCGCCTTAAAGGGAAATCTCGGCTTGGCCGGTGACGTAAACGTGCAGGGCGAGGATGTCATGCGCATGGATCAAATTGCCCAGGAGATCACGATCCATTATTTGAAGGCCTCGGGTCGTGTCATTCATGCAGTCAGTGAGGAATCGGAGGAGATCATCCCGCTCAATCCGGAGGGAGGACGTTATTTTGTCTATTTCGACCCCATGGATGGTTCATCCAATATCCCCCATGGGCTGCCCGTCGGTTTTCTATTCGGCATTGCAAAACGCAATCTGGAAGGCCCTGAGGACGGTCACCTGAGGGCCGGGAAAGAGTTTATTGCTGCAGGTATGTTTGTGATCCCAACCGGGACGTTCACCCTTGGACTGAAGGATGCGGGTACCTGGCGATTCCACATCGACGAAACCATGACCTATGTCAGGCCAACTCGAATGACCCTTCCTGAAGACACCAAGAGCTGGGAATTGTCATTTAATGCGTCCAACCGGAACACCTATACTGAATGGGTGCAGAAATGGATCATGGAGAACGAAAGCAAGTATGCTTTCAGATACCTCGGGGCGTTAGCCGGAGATTTTCATAGGGTCTTGTCGAACGGCGGCATGTTCATGTATCCGGCCATCGTCAATCATCCGAATCCAAAAAAGAACCGCCCCGAGGGCAAACTACGCCTCATGTATGAAGCGGCGGTGGTGGCCTTCATGTGCCGCGAAGCGGGTGGAACAGCTGTCGATGAGAAAGGAATTCCGATTCTCGATATCCAACCGAAGAAACATCACCAGCGAACGGCTCTGTACGTAGGTTCAAAAAAAATAGTGGAGGATATTGCCAAGGTCTTAGAAACAAAAGGCTAAGGGTAAGGTTGGGATTTCTGATTCAAGAGTAAAAGAATCGAATCACGAATCACCAACACGAGTCATCATAAAAGGAGAGAAGGTTATGGCCAAACGAAAAGTTTCCAAAGCCGAATTTAAAAAAGCCCTTGAGATAGGACGACCCCCAAATATTAAGAAGCTTTTCCCCGATTCCAAGGCCTTGATCGTAAGCGGAAAAGTGGTAGACCGGGCCATGATGGCTAAAGGGAAAGCAATTGCAATGGCTGCAAACGGCCGAAATCAATTTGTCATCCGGGGTGTCCTGATGGCCGCCCAGCGGGCCAATGCCCCTGTTATTATCGAGATTGCAAAATCGGAAGGAGGCGCAAAAGCCTATTGCGCAGTGAACTTCTGGAATATTGCCATGTTGGTCGATAGCATTTGCAACGAACTTGGAGTTACTATCCCGGTAGCGGTCCATGCCGACCATTATGGAATTAGAAATGAGAAGGACCTTGCCGCCGCTAAGGTTGAGATTCCTACCTTCTTTGAGGCAGGAATGACCTCGATTGCCGTGGACGCCTCTCATCTTTCGGATGATAAAAACCTTTTAGCCAATATTGCCATCAATCCTTACATCCCTAAATGGGCAGGACTTGAAACCGAAGTGGGCGAGATCAAAGGGGAGGAAGGGCTTTCCACAGTGGAAGAAGCTCTGTTTCTCATCCAAGGACTGAATGCCCATGACATCTTCCCGGATTGGATTGCTTTAAACAATGGAACGACCCATGGGATTGAAGAGAAGGATTCCGGAATCCAGGTGCCATTGACCGCAGATATTCACAAGGCCATAGAAAAATATAAAGTGTCTGGCGCCCAGCATGGAACCTCCGGTAACAGCTCCGAGAGGCTTCGTCAAATCGCTGCCAAGACCCATACCACAAAAGCCAATGTTGCCACAGCCCTGCAGATGATCTCATGGGGTGTTCAGGTAAACGATTATGGAAATGCCATTCTGGATGCGAATGGGAATTTCAGCAAAGTGAAAGAAGAGGGTGTCACTGAGGAGATGTGGGCAGAGATGGTGGCCTATGCCCAATCGAAAAACTGGAAGAAAGGAGACTATAAAAACCTAAGCCTCCTGTTTGAAAATAAACTGCTTGGCCAACCGAAAGAGATCAGGGACCGGATGGTAAAAGAAGTAGAAGGCTTTGCTTACAAGATGATGACAGAAGTCTTCAACTCCCAGAATACGGCTCCCTTGGCTATTGAGGCTATTTTAAAAGCGGGTTCCTATGATCTTGGTCCTAAAGTAACCCGGATGGAGAACCCTGTGGAATGGACGGAAGATAAGATCACAGAACGAGGCTCCCACCTTGGAAGCGACAAGGGCCCTGCTGGAAAATTTGATGATTAGGAAATCGGGTAGGCGGAGTTAAAAAAAAGTGAAGTTTTGAATATACGTAAATAATTTGATTGCTCAGAAAATAAACCGATTTCTCCCTCCCCCCTGGCGGGAGAGGACGGGGGTGAGGGGGATCATACCAGGGTCACCCCCACCTTAATCCTCCCCCATCAAGGGGGAGGATTGTACTTGGTAATTTTCATCATTGCCGGATGACGTAGCCGTCATGAAGGATCAAGTCCATATATCCATTCCGATATAAAAACCAAGCTTATCGGCACTATTTCTCTTCGCGAAAGAAGTGTTCGAACTGGATGACTTGACCCGGCGGCACAACGATGAATTCATCATCCCATGGTCCATGGATCATCTTTTTCACCAGGACTGTCGATCCTTCAATCTCTTCATACCTCAGCCCAAATCTCTCTGCGGTGCGCCGCGCATAATCGCGATAACGTTCCAATTCGTGCTGACCCGTATTGATTAACGCCAGCCGCTTGTAGTTTTTGAGCATCATGTGTGTGAGCTGCTTGGCGAGTTTCGGGCCACGGGTCGCTACCATCCGCTCGTACTCGGTAAAGGGAGTACCCCCTACCTCAATCCAGCCTTTGGTCAGGTAATATGTCCCTGGTTCAGACCGAGACTGTTGTCGGTAAGCCGAGCATGAGCCTAAAAAAATCGCAATGCAGTCATCCACACGCGGCACAACCAGCGTACAGCCCGTGGCACGTATTCCGAGAACGCCCTTTGAACAAAGCCCATAGCCCAGTATAATTGTGTCCGCCTCGCTGCTCGACGTATTAATGGCCTCCTGCAGGGCACGGCGGAGTTTCTCGGGCTCGATATGCAGGCCGAAGTCAAGAGTTCGGTGCCCTACATCAGGAGGCAAGAGAGGCAACATCTCCTCGATAACAGTGGCACAGGCAATTACCATTTTACTTTTTTTGGTCATAAAGATCCTTAAGATTACTCAGAAAATAACTTCTAAATCCCCCCAACCCCCCTTTGCTAAAGGGGGTTGGGGGGGATTGACGATTTTCATTGTCCGAGGGTAACGAACCCGTCATGACCCATTACTATGAAACAAGGCGAAGAAGTTGACTCGGTTTTTCGATCACCAGATCAGCGCCTGATTTGATTAAAGATATTTTCCCGGTTTTTTGGTCGCGATGACCCACGAGAAAACCGATAGCAAGTATTGAGAGATATTTTTTCGCTGTCCGTGCCGCCAGCATATCGTCCACGACATCTCCCACATATCCGCATTTCGGGTCAGGAATGCCGATTTCCTGAACGGTTCTTAGAATGGAATAGGGGTGGGGTTTTGAACACTCAATTTTCTTTCCAGTTGAACGGAAGATGCGATTTTCCTCTGCCTCACATTCATTAAGGGTTACCACGCTATCGAAATAAGGTCCGAGGCCAAACCGTTTCAGGGCCATTTCAGCTTCAAATCTTGGTCGGCCGCTCGCGATTCCCATTCGGATTTTTTTCCGAAGAGCTACTAAGATATTTTTAGGGATCAGAGTTTTTTCTTGCAGGTAAAGCCCTTTGCCCTTATAGAAAAGGGGGGAAAGATGGTAACGAACAGCAAATTTTTCTCCTAAGTAGATTTCTTGAAAGATTCGTCTGACCAAATTTTCTTGATCGATATCCCCAAGTCGATAGACCCAACCCTCCCAATAAGTTCCTAATACCCGGCGAACCCCGCTCAACCCTCCCCCGGATATTTTCACCTTTTCCAAGAAGGAAAGGAGGTGCCCCCTCTTTAATAGGATGGGAGTTTTCCGATGGATCGTGGAGGATTTTGTTTTGAGATAAGGAACTATCTCTTGAACAGAAGAAAATCTCTTCCGTTTTGGAAGAGGTGGAATACCCAAGATGGAAAGAAGGTAAAGAAAGAGTCCGGAGGTTAAATCCCAATCATTATTAAAGCCTCCTGCCGATTTAAAGAGGGTGATTTCTTCATCTGTTATCCAACCCATTCTGGCTCTTTCGAACCCCAGGCAGGTTTCCAGATAGATTTGGATGGTTCGTTGGATGGTTTTCCGGTAAGACTTTGAGACGTCAATCAGAACCCCGTCCATGTCAAAGATGAGGATATCCATAACAAGATCAAAATTTCAAATTTCAAAATCCAAACGTCAAATCAATGTCAAAATCCAAAATTTAAAAGGATTATTCTGGAATAATGGAACGATGGAATAATGTAAAAGAATCTAAGATGTTTTGTCTAACCTATTATTCCATTCTTTTATAGTTTACTTTGAAATTATAGCTTTGGCATTTGACATTCCTTTGGTAAAATTAAATTCTCAATCTTAGCCTTAACCTTAAGCTTAACCTATTTTTTCCCGACCTCTTCCATCACTGCCTGCATAAGACTCTCCACATCTAATCCTTGCATCCGGTAAAGTTCATCCGGTTTACCGGAACTGCCATACTGAGTGACTCCAAGTTTACGAAAACGGATTCCCAGACCGTGTCCTGCGATGAAGTTGGCGATGAGACTTCCCAAACCAGTCTGGATATGGTGGTCTTCGTAGGTAATGAGGATTCCTGTCTTGGAGGCCTTGAGGATCGCTTCCCTATCCAATTCGCTCAAGCAGGAGACATTAATTACCTGAGTATAAATTCCCTTTTCTCTTAATATTTGACAGGCCTGGACGGCCCTGTAAACCATTCCTCCTGTCGTAAGTATCGCTGCATCTTTTCCGTTCCGTACCAGATCGGCTTGACCATATCGAAACTCATAAGAAGGGCCAAATAAAGGAGTTCCTTCCTCCGTGAGGAGGATTGGGATGGAAGATCGGCCCATAACGACAAGGAAATTTCCACGGGTTTTTGCCGCATATCGAATGACCCGATCGGTTTGGTTAGGATCTGCAGGGATAATGATTTTATACCCAAAGAGATTTTGTATCACTCCAATGTAGTCAATGCAATGGTGAGTTTTCCCATCTTCACCCACATCAAGACCATTATGGGTGCAGATGAGTTTGAGGTTTGTCTCGTTGATATCATTGAGACGGTGTTGATTATAGGTCTCATCCACCCCAAAGACTCCAAAATCTGCGAAGAAAGAGAGAAGACCAACCGTGGAGATAGCTCCGGCAATGGTGGCGGTATTATGCTCCTGGATTCCTCCCTGGAAGAAATGATCTGGAAACTGCTTCGCAAACCATGTTGTTTTCACAGAGGAAGCCAAATCACAGTCGAAGACCGCCATGGGGAGAGGAGAACCCTGTTGGAAATTGGCTTTAGCGATATCAACCAAGGCATTTCCAAAGGCACTTCGATTGTCCAACTTTTGATCCTTTTCATAATTTCTCGGGCTCCCTGTCTGAATAGGAGGAGTTTCCATAGGATATTTTCTTCCGGTGTAGGGAAGGATCCCTTTCTCCCGAATTTGGCGGTATCTATCTAAATCATCTTCAACTCCCAGCTCCTGGATGGCTTTCTTATATTCCTCAATCGTAAGGGCCCTTCCATGGAATTCTTCTTTTCCTTCCATGAAAGAAACCCCCTTTCCCATGACGGTGTGGGCAAGGACCAGCGTTGGATGTTTGGAGAGGGTTGCCTCCCGGAATGCAGTATAGACCTCTTGAAATTGATGACCCTCTACTTCCACCACCCGCCACCCATCTGATTCGAAATTTTTCGAGACATTCTGGGGCATGATCTCTTGAGTGACTCCGCTGATCTGCCTATAGTTGAAGTCGATGATTACCGTGAGGTTGTCAAGACCATATTTTATGGCAAATCGCCGGGCCTCAGAAATCTGGCCTTTTTGCTGTTCACCACAACCCATGGTGACAAAAACATGAAATCCTTTTTCTAAAATCTTTGATCCCAAAGCAAATCCACACCCCACTGACAATCCCTGTCCTAAATTGCCGGTATTCCACTCTACCGCCGGGATGCCTTTCTCAACATGTCCTTCAAAAGGGCTTCCGGCTTTCCGAAAGGTAGCAATGGCTGCCTCAATGGGAAAGAAACCCATACGGCCGAGAGCCGCATAGACTCCGGGAGAGGTATGGCCATGGCTGATCACAATTCGATCCCTATTTGGGTCTGAGGGAGATAGAGGATGAATATTGGCGTAAGAATAAAGAATGAGATAAAAATCGATGGATGACATGGACCCACCGGGATGTCCTGATGCGGCAAGGGTAGTCATTTTTAATATATCACCTCTGGCCAACCTCGCCAGTTCGGATAACCTTTCAATAGATTTCTTATCCAATTTTTTAGCGTCAAATCTTTTTCCGTTCATCAGTAACCTCCGCCACAATATAGATTAACCCTAATAGCATATTTATTACCTTTTTGGAAAGTGGAGATTAATACTGAGATGTCCATTGGAAGAACTGGAGGCCCTTTATGGTTGACAATTCCGGCATTTGGCTATAAAAGCTACTTGGGTAGATAATAATCTGCCGAGAGACCGAAGGTCAACACGGCTCGAC